>PDWJ01000064.1_pt1 | contig 271968 bp, 267 predicted proteins | sample 1430881 | NCBI WGS metagenome assembly PDWJ01 (sample SAMN01162460, study PRJNA174530) | Oral metagenome, whole genome shotgun sequencing project. | biome: Marine environment; feature: Marine mammal; material: Swab sample of the gingival sulcus; isolation source: swab sample of gingival sulcus...
CAGCTGCTCATAGTTCCCGGTAAGAAATGCGGCCCGGGCAGCGCCATTGTACATTTCCCCGCACAGTTGCCGATCAAATTCCCATGGAGATGACAGCTCCGGATCCTCTGCGGCCAGTGCCTCAAGCAGCAGCAGCCCCTCTTGGAAAAAATCAAGAGCAAGGGAGTAGCCGCTCCTGCGCAGTGATTCTGATCCGGCCCTGAAATAGAGCAGAGCAAAGTGATGAAAGTCAATTGCGCAATGGAACTGATGGGTTGCAGCCTTGAAAAGACTCATTATCAAAAACATGCTATCGGCTGATTCAAGGTGATAACGGGTCAGCAGCTTCATCCCCATTTTCCCTGACCGTGCCTGCAGCTGCAATGCTTTTTCACTGGTTAAAAATGCCTTCTGGATGCTGTCATGAGCAAAGGAACAGAACAGCCCTTCAAATCCCTCTAAATTGGTAAAATCTATACCATCGGCATCGTACGATGCGACCAGAAACCCGTTTTTCTCTGCCCGCTGCAGAACAGCAATGATACGGGGCAGGTTCAGATCACAACAGACCGCCAGAGTCTCGAGTTTGAACTGACTGCCAAGACACGCCGCGGTAATCAAAATATCCAGCTGCCGGCTGTCCAGACGGCGTATCCGGGCAGTAATGAGCGATACCGCGTCTTCCGGACATCCCATGTCCATCCGGTTCCATTTTTTTTCAGGATCTTCTTGGTCTCCAAAGAGAGCAAAAACTCTTTGATAAGCATCGGGATGCCACCGGTTTTGTTGACAACCAGCTCGGTCAATGGTACGACCTCATCATGATCACAGTGAAAAATCCGGGCGAGCATTTCTCCGACATCATGTTGTGCAAGTGGCTGCAGATCTATACGGGTTATCTCTCCTTTATGGTCTTTTTTTTCAAGCTCATCAATCAGCAGTATCCACGGGTTGTCAGCATACCTGTCATTGTTACGACAGGAACCAATGATAACAAAAGAATTAAGCTTTGGATCGAGACAGATTGCGCGAAGCAAATCCATCGATGACGAGTCGGCCCATTGAAGGTCGTCAAGAAACAAAACAAACGGATTTTCAGGCAGGGTCAAGGCCTGAATAAAGCGCTTAAAAAGATATTCAAACCGATTCTTTTCCGCCATCGGTGATGTCGGAGAGACTGGAGGCCGGGGGCCGGTTATATGAATCAGATCCGGAATTACATCAATAAGAAGTTCGGCCTCCTCCTTGAGCGCCGATACAATTCGATGTTTCCACTGCTCAAACTCTGTCCTGTCTCGGCTCAACACCCAGGTGATAAACTCGTTAAAGGCGGCCGCGACAGCGCTGTAGGGAGCTCTGCTTCCTGTCTGGTCGAATTTCCCCTCGATAAACAGGATACCTTTCCTGAGTAACTCTTCACCAACTTTTTTTATCAGAACGGTTTTTCCTGTTCCACTTAATCCGGTTACATGAACAATCTGTTTTGCAATGCCGCGTTTGTGGCATTTTTCCAAAACAGTTTTCTGCTGTTCAACACGACCAAACAGTTCCGTTGCTGGAAAAACAAGCCTATCCGTTATTGGCGTCATACGATCACCCTCACATTCTGGTTAATGACTACCGGACAATCCGGCATCTGAATTATTATTACTTGTTCTCATAATTTTACACATAAATTCGAATAAATTAAGGCCCGGAGAACTTCTTGTGTCATAATGGGTTTGTAAAAAAACAATACAATACAAGGAGATCCGAGCCATGGCATATTGATCACTTTTTCAGATGGATAAAGCAGAATCTGAAAATCAAGACATGCTGTGGCAGATCGGTTAATGCTGTTTTTTCCCGGATATGGATTGTCTCTTGCGTTTACCTGCTGCTATCATTTATACCATGTAAAGCAGGGTTTGGTATTCCCATTGCCAGCACTTTGCGATTGTTACGTTTCAATTTGTTTGAAAGACGGTCTCGATTTGTTAACGCCCCCTGACAAGCAAGCAATCGTTTCTCCACGGCTTTTATTATCGGAGAAACGATGAGACACCACTGGGACAGAACAGGTATTGTTTGATGATAAAGGACTCTTTATATGAGGTCACCGATAAAAAAGAATGCAACGCCTTTTTCGGTTCTTGATCAGGATACCATCCTTGATTGTGTCGAGAAGGCAACCGGCAAGCGGTTACTCAACCTCTGCCGCCCACATGCGAGTTATATAAACCGCGTGTATGAACTTCAGGACGAGTCCGGTGAATATCTGGTTGTAAAATTTTTCAGGCCCGGACGATGGAGCCGCAAAGGTCTGCAGGACGAATTGCAGTTTGTAAGGGATTGTGCCGAAAAGGAAATCCCTGTCATAAAACCGATTGAACAGGTTGGCTCAAGGTTTCTCGGAAGCTGCCGTGGCATCAGCTTTGCCCTCTATCCGCGCTGTGGTGGCAGGTTGCTTGATGAATACGATGATGAACAATGGCTCGAAATTGGCAGGTTGCTTGGCCGGGTTCATCAGGTTGGTGCTGAAGGATATGCCTATGAACGGAACCGCCTGCATCCGTTATCTACAACTCGGGCACAGGTTGATGCTATCCTGGATAACAACCTTGTACCCGATGCTCTTGTTCCTTCGTTTTCCCGGATAGCGGAAGCGATTATTACTGAGATTACAAGGTTGTTTGTCGATATTGATGAGATCAGGATTCATGGAGACTGTCATGGTGCGAACCTGATCTATCGTCCTGGTGAGTCGTTCTATTTGATTGATTTTGACGACATGGCGGTTGGGCCTGCCGTTCAGGATCTCTGGATGTTACTGCCTGGAAAGGTGGCGGATTCCCGGTTTGAACTTGGATTACTGCTGGAAGGATACGAGACCTTTCGTCCTTTTGACCGTTCCACCCTGAACCTGATCGAACCGCTGCGGGCCATGCGGTACATTCACTATATCAGCTGGTGCGGCTGGCAATATCTGGAAGACGGTGGAACGAGGATAGATGATTCGTTTGGCTCTTATGCTTACTGGCAGCGAGAAATCAGTGACCTTGAAGACCAGTTTGAGCTTATTTGTAAACAGCAGAGTGGGCTGGGTGGGTTATGAAAAGATTCTGGACAATATTTTTCGGTTGTCGATATTGTTTTTAGAGCAGACCCGGGCCACTTTTTTCAGATTTATCTGCAGTTGTTCTCCGCGTTTTGTCAGTGTGGCAGGATCATTCTCCATCGTGTCGATCAGATTCTCTTCCCTGGCGCCGATACAGATGATATTTCCTCTGTTTGGAACCGGCAGCGTGATGATTGATTCAAAATACTGTTTCAGGTCGGTCTGTACCTGATGCATCCTGGTTTCTTTTCCACTCCACAGGTTCAGGCTGATCAGTCCCTTTGTGACAAGACATTTCCGGCACTGTTTGAAAAAATGATCACAATAAATTGACGGTGCCATTCCTTCCTGGTCAAAGGCATCGATCAGAATGAGATCGTATTGTCTGTTTCCGGTTGAGAGGAAATCATGACCGTCGCAGCATGCAAGGTGAATGTTTTTTGAGTGAGGCAGGTTAAAATATGTGTCGGCAAGTTCAAAAACAAGGGCAGCGTTGTCGACACCGTCGATATGGCTTTCGGGAAAATGGTGGTAGAGATAGCGGAGCAGAGACCCTGCCCCGACACCAACGATCAGAATTGATGACGGGCACGGGTTGAACAGCAGGGTACCCATCATAAATTCTGTATAGGAAAGCACCAGACGACAGGGAATGGTTAACGACATTGAGGATTGCAGGATATTACCACCAAAATAAAGAGACCTGATGCCACTTTTGTCAAATATCTCAACGAGATGATTGTTCCAGTGTTGGCGGTGAACGAGTTTTCCGGAGGCTCGGTTCATGACTCGAAACGGTGCTGTATTGGTCCGGGAAAAGGAAACGTATCATTACTCGTTCAAGAATGATATTGTCTTGGGAAAAAGTCAAAACAATTTTGGCAACTGACTTGACTCTCTTTCTTTTTTTTTGTCATATTGAAAGGGAACATTGGTTGTGATCATTGTTTTTAAAGGGAACGGGCAGGGTGGTGGAAGGAGAAAAGTCGGTAAAAATCTGGTGATGAAAGGTGAGGGACCTGTCAGCACCATAGCTGGTCAGGTGGTTGAATATATTGGGTATAACGCAGAGCTTGTCATGGATGGTGAGATGGCGGTGGCTGATAATGCGTGAAAGGGAAGTCCTATGGATAGCAGTCAAAAGGATGGGATGATACCGTTTGATGGTAAAAAAAAGATAGCTGTAACCCTTTATTCTTTCGGTTTTAAATATGGGGTTCCGATTGACGTACAGATGATCTGGGACGTTCGTTTTCTTCCGAACCCATATTGGCAGAAAGAGCTTCGTCCATTAAGTGGCCTGGACCGGGATGTTTCTGAATTTGTAGTCAAAAGTGATGCAGGCAGACAATTCCTGAAACTCATGAAACCGCTTGTCTCTTTTTTGATAGAGCGTAACCGTGAGCTTGACAAGAAGCAACTCAGATATGCAATTGGTTGCACCGGTGGCAGACATCGGTCTGTTGCCATTGTTGAAGAGCTGGGAGCCTGGCTGGGTGCACAAGGGATCGACCTGACGGTCTTTCATCGGGATTGCGACAGGGAGTAGTATCGATGTAACGGGGAGACTGGTTATGATAGTCTGAACTGACTGCCTGAAAGCACAAGGAGGTAATAGCCGACAACAAGAATCATTGCCGCCGCAATAATAATACCGATGAATGCGTAAACGAATAATGCCAGTGACAGCCTCAAGAAGAGATCAAGAAACCAGCCGGCAACCGCTCTGGCGATTCGGGTGAGCCCGAGAAGCACGAAGAACGTCCCGAAGAAAAAGCCCTTGATGATCTCAAAGAGCCGGGTAGATGCTGTAGAAACGGCTGTGTTGTTTTGCATATCAATCGTCTTACATTGATTTTAGAATAGTAACACAGTATAATCCTTGCAATTTCAGGACCAGTCTTTGTGTTTTTTCTTCTGTCTCTGGCGCTTTTCTCGACGGGGATGTTTATCTGTCTATCGTGTCGATCAAAATGTATATTAGATAATGGCTCCGGTCTTGTTGTGTCCAGGAGCTGTTCTCCCTTGTATTCTGTGCAGACTGGTTTGATACCGGGATTGTCGTGTTTTTTTTGCCACATGAGAGGTGGCGATGGGGAGCTTTTCGTTTGGAAAGCTGTTTGGTCAGCTGCAGCGTTTCGTCTGCTAACCTGTTTTGTTCGGTGGATTCACAGCCAGAACCTTATGGGCATTGACCACCAGTTCTTTGATTTGGACAGCAGTCAGTTTTCCGTATTGTTTTTTCTGTGTTCCATATTGTTTTATTTCTGAAAAATCGATCTTCTCCGCGTTTTTTCCACTGCAGCCGGGAACCCATGCTGAACCACGGTCAAGCTTTGCATAACGGTCGCGACTGTACTTTTCCATCCCCCAGCCGCGGTATAAATTGTAGAGCCAGAGAATAAGCCGCAGGTTTACATATCCCGGTATCTGATCCCATGGCGGGATGTCGTCCCAGTGAGCGTCGGGGCGCTTGGCTCCCGTCTGTTTTTCCATACGGCTGCTGAGCAGATGATCAATGCGATCAACTTCTTTCCTGCTGCCTTTCTCGAGATACGGTAATATTTCCAGGTGTTCGGCAAACTGGTCAGGGGAAACGGCACCGATACTGATGGTATGAATGTTTTTATGAAAGAGGCAGTACAGGTCATTAAACTGCATAGGGGATAATGGAGTACATAATTTCGACAGGATCTGAGACGGCGTGTGCAGATAACCGCCTTTGTCGGACGGGCTGATGATAAAGGTTCCGATATCCCGATCGGCGGCACAATCGAGCGCACGGTGATTTACGTCGAAAATATAATACCAGTGAAGGTTGAAATAATCGAATCCATCGAAATCTTCAAACTCAAGACAGTTGATGATGATATCGCTTGGTCCGTGACCGGAGAAACCAATATGATCAACCAGTCCGCAGGCTTGCAGTCGGCGGGCCGCTTCAAGACAGCCGTTTTTTCTGCAGCTGTACCAGAGAGAACGGTGATCATTTATACCGTGCAGGGCGAGGAGATCAAGACGATCGACTCCAAGTCGTTTCATCGACTGCTTTACGTTGGCGGTGAATTTTTCGCTGTCTTCACAGGGAAGGATCTTTGTTTGGAGTATATAGTCATTACGCTTGAGGTCCGGCAGGATTGTTCCGAGCTGTCGCTCCGATGAACCGTAGATATGGGCCGTCTCGATATGGGTGATCCCATGACTTAACGCCTGTTCTATCAATGCTCTCAATTGTTTGTTGCTGTGCTCCGGTATCGCTTCATGTTTTTCGTCGTTCCATGTGTACATGGAACGCATGCAGCCAAAACTGAGAACGGGCATTGACAGCTCTGTTTTACCAAACCGTCTGTAGATCATTTCTTCTTTTCGTATGAGGTTATCTTTCAGGAAGAGTCATTTTTTTCATCAGGTATGAAAAAAAGATAAACGATCGGTTTGGATAACGCCAAAAAAAAGTGAAAGGATGTGAGCGGCTGAGGATCATAGGTCAGAATCGTCTGATTTACAGACGTAATCGTGCGTTTTGTATCAGCCAGGGAAGAATGCAGAGATCCATGACCAGAGCGACAAGGAGTGTAAAGACCATCAGGCCTCCAAAGATTCTGATCGGTGCGAAGTGAGATAACACAAACAGGCCGCATCCGGAGCTCATTACCACGGAGGTGAAGACCATTGCCCGTCCGGTACCGGTGACAGTGTTTTTCAATGCTGTATCGGAATAGTCACCTCCTCTCAGCTCATGCTGATATCGCACCAGGAAGTGGATGGTGTTGTCAACCGATATTCCTATTGCTATTGAGCTTATCATTGCTGTGGCAAAATTTAATGACAGGCCGAAAAGCCCCATCCCTCCGATTGTTACAACCACCGGAAGGATATTCGGTATCATGGCTATGATCGTCCCTTTGATTGAGCGAAAAAGCATCAGCATCAAACAAAAAATAAGAACAAGAGTGATGAAAAACGAGTGCGTCAAACTCTGTAAAATGGAATGTATTTGTTCAGACATCCTGGCAGCATCACCACTGACGACAATATGCAGTCTTTTGTCTATATGATCTTTGATAAATGTTTCCAGATCATCAAGGAGCTGAATCTGTTCACCGGTTCCGGCTGTTTTAAGCCGGGCGGAGAGACGGGCTACAGAATTTGATGTGGTCAGAAGAGCAGACAATTGATCATACTGACGAGCATTTTCAATGATGAAAAGAAATTCCGCTATCAGTCCTGCAGCACGATCATGGTCGAGAAAATGATCTTCTGTTTGTTCAATTTTACCATACATCCATTGAAAAAGGTCGACTACAGAGATGACACCCCCGACGTCATTTCTTGCCTCCAGAAAATGTTTGATTTTCTGGATTTCACGCAGGGCCCATGGTTGTTCAAAAACACCGGCAGGTCCCTTGATTTCCATTTCCACCGTACCGAAGCCAAGGAGCTTCTTCTGCAATAGTGTCAACCCTTGAATGGAGGGGGCTTGTTCGGGAAGAAAAGCGATCATGCTTGTTTCTGCTTTGATACGATTGATGCCAAACAGGGCCAGGATAAGCAGCAGCATACAGAGTATGACAATCTTACCACCATGCCGCCGGTTCATGAGAATGACAGAATCGATCAGACCGGTAAAAAATGATTTCTGATATTTTTCTACAACCCCTACAGCCGGAACAGGCAGGAAGGAGAGAAAAATGGGTATCAGCATCGATATCAGTATATAACCGAGCATGATACCAACAGCCGACCAGATTCCTAATTGGCGAATGTTGGACAGGTCTGAAACAGTCAAGGTTAAAAAAGCAGTTGCTGTCGTCAGGGAGGTGAGAAAGCAGGCGGTCAGCATCTGTTTCATTGTCAGGATAAGGATATCGGTTCGGCTGTTCATCGTGCGGACATACTCATAATAATGCGTCAGGACATGGACGGCATCAGAAAAGCAGACGATGGCAATCATGGATGGCAGCATCACTGCTACCGAACTGAGGGTCTCTCCAGTCAGAGCCATAATGCCGAGCGTCCAGCCGACCGCCAGTATGGTGATACCGAGGGGCAGCAAAACACCTCTGATGGTTTTGAAAGCGAAAAAAAGCAGGGCAATCATAACCAGCCAGGTCAACCAGAAAAAACGTTTGAAATCAGTCTCTATTGCCTTGCTCGAATCATTCAGAAGGGTGGTGATTCCGGTGAGGTATGTGTTGATTTCAGGTGGAAGTTCAGCTTCTTCTATCAGACGTTCAATGGCGCTGACGACGGTAGCTCCTGTGTGTGATCCTCGTGTCAGTGGCGGTAGTGTTATGCTGATTACCGTTACCGTGCCATCCATGGACAAGAGTATTTCTTTCCACATCGGATTGTCCAGGATACGATTTCTTATCTGCTCAAGCTGTGAATTCGTCAGGGGTACGGTCCCAATGAGCGGCTGTAATTCGAGTTCCCCAAAACTGTTTACCGATAAATCGGTAGCGGTGGTCAGAGATTCCACCTTTTTTACCCCTTCAATCTGCGCTATGGCCGTTGTGAGTTTCCTCACCAGAACCAACATATTGTCAGAAAGGATGCGTTCTGCTTCGATGATAAGCAGTAGAGGTTCGCCCTGGCCAAACCGTTCCGCTATCGCAACGAATTCCTTGCCTGACTCATCCTGTTTTGAGATGTCATTGTCGGGTTGCTGGAAGAGAATATGCGGGTTTTTAATAAAGGGAGATAGAAAAAAGAGTGAAAGTATCGTAACCATGATCAGTATGGGAAAACGATAGCGAAGCAGTGTTGAGACGAGAGTGTGCTGCCATGATTGATTCGCCCTATTCACGTGCCTGTTGTCCTGTTACTGATTCCTGTGGTATTGAAAAGAAACGGATCACTTCGATATCCGTCTTGGTTTATCACAAAACAGCAAAGTGAACCCTGTTGTCAAGATAGAATCGAGCAAAAAAACAAGGGAGCATCTTCATCGTGACACACCGTCGTTCTCGTTTCTTCTGCCGTTTCCCTGTCAGATTCTTCTGGGATATGTCCCTTTACCCGTTTTTGGTAGAGATGATACGGATAAATTGTTTAGAACAAGAAGGCCTGATATCTTCTTGGGTACCTCTGAAAGCTCTGTTTGCCCTTAGACTACAGAGCCTCTTTTTTTTGCGGCTGTTAACGTGCGCTGCAGATCTGTTGTGCCGATATTTGTTCAGATTTCGGTTAGATCAAGATCAGGTCTGGGGTAATGGTGTTTTTGTCTGGTATTTATCATCATCAAGTATCACCTGAACGGCCCGATTGGTTTTAGCAGAATAGAGAATCGGAGCGGCGAGGTTGACGGTGACCTTTTGATCAGGTGGTATGGTGACAATGGTGAGGATAAAGCAGTCTTCTTTATCTTTTATTTTGAGCAGCTTTCTCTCTGGCAGGTCAGGTTCGACCTTGTAATCGAGGAAGAAATTAGTCGGGTCGGTAAGGACAAACGCATAATCAGGGTTGTCAACACATTGTATCCAGAAGAGGGGCCCTTCTTTTTTGGGTGGAATAACGACAAAATTACGCAGGCCTGGCAGGCCAGTCATACCGACAGGAAAATTGAGCAGATTCGTCGTATCGTACTCAATGTCACCAAAACGTGTATTCAAAATTTTTTTCATCTTATTTCTTCCTTGTTGCTATCCTGTTCCCTAATGCATCAAGATCCTCCGAGCTCCATTGGGATGCCTGCAGATTTTCCTGTTTGATTTTATCGTACACTTCCTGACGCAGAATCTTTTTGTCTTTTGGGGCGTCAATTCCGATGCGGATGGTTCCGCTTTTGGATTCTATGATCCTGATGGTTATATCGTCACCAATAAGAAAGCCTTCACCAGCTTTTCTCGATAGGACCAGCATATGATACCTCAAGGCGTGAATGTTTGATTGATAAACTCTTTTATAGATACACGATGGTACCCGGATTCTAGCCGTATCATATGTTCAAAAAAAACAAAAGTCAAATAAGCCGGATAGTTGTCTAGAAATAGTCAAGAATTGAGATTTTTGATATCCGTGATGTAACATTCAGGGCTGCTTCATAGGCAGTTTCCTGTTGAACAATCTCGTTGAAAACCTGTATGGCATCAGCATCCTGATAGCGTGACAGAATTTGCTTGAGATCGCCCTTGACTTCTTCCTGATGAGTGATGGCAGTGTCAACACGAGACATCTTTGTCCCCTGCTGACTGCGAAGCCTGCGATTTTGATTGGCTGCTGTTTCGAGATTTTCAATAGCAGCTTGAATACCTCCTCCGGCTCCGGCAGGATTATCGATGTTTCCAGCACGAATTGACTCTACCAGCTGCTGGATGGTAGAGAAGATATCAATACGGCCGGTATCGGATTGGCTGGCAGCTGGAGGTGTGTTCCAGTTGGCATCGGAAATGCCGAGAAAGAGGTTATTTCCGGTAAGGGTAACCTCGAGGTGTTCACCGGGAGTGATTTCCAGTTCACTCGGGTTATTGTCACCTCGGTAGAGAACCGGCCATGTATTTGAATCCAGTGGATTATACGGTGGAGGAACGGGAACTGACGGATCGGGATTGTAATTCGGATTAACGATAAACGGGCGGGTGTTCTCCTGATAACCGGCAAAGATATATTTGCCGTCTATCATCGCGTTGGCGGCATCAAGTAACTCTTCCTGGAGCAGGGCTGCTTCATCTGCGAGAGAGTTCATATCTTCCTGACTCAAGGAGCCGCTTATTGCATTGGTGGCAATCTCTTTGATACGCTGTAAAACGTTTTCAACATGTTCCAGATGACCATCGGTCGCCTCCATTTTGTCGAGAGAGACCCCCATGGTTTCCAGGTAGCGTTCCGTGTGTCGTAATTGTGTCCTCGTTGTCAAAACCGGTCTGATAGATGCCGGATCATCGGAAGGTTTGTTCAGTTTGAGACCCGTTGCTCCCTGAGTTCTCAGATTGAGAAGATCGTTGGAGATATTGTTCAGATTTGTTTTCATCAACCGATATGCGGCATTTTCAGTAACTTTCATCGGCTATCTCTTTGTTTAAATAAAGGGGCTTCATTTATCGTTTGAGCTCCATCAGAGTTGACATCATTTCATCAACAGTACTGAGAAATTTTGCAGATGATTCAAATCCGCGTTGGAACTGGATCAGGTTGATCATCTCTTCTTCAAGGGAAACACCGACAAAACCATCCCGAAGATTTTCAAGTTGATCGACAGCGTCCCGGGTTCCACTTAAATGGAGTTCGTTCTGATTGGCGGCGATACCGATAGCAGAGGAGATCTTTCCGTAGAATGAATTAAAGGTATCGATGCCATCAACCAGATATTGTTCGCCAAGGTCCGAGATCAACAGAGCGTTTCGGTTGTCGCCCGGTGCCGAAGTACCTGCTGATAATCCTGCGGCCACATCTTCAGCACGGGTGATAACAACATGCATATTACGGGCAGCGTTGGTAACGGGCAGGGTGGAAACGTCGTTAAAAAAGGAACTGACCGTCATACCATCAAGCCCCGTGCCGGCGAGGTGCTGGGTATTAACGGTATTGCTCAGTTCCCAGGCCAGTTTATCAAGATCATGTGAGGTGGATGGGATAAAGTCGTCCCGCATCGTAAACAGTCCGGCCATTTCCCCACCGAGTTGACGGCTGTTCAGATCTCTGGTAATACCACCGGTGGTCAGGGTGAGGGTAACCGTGGCACCGCTGGTATCGGCAGCCAGTGTCATTGCCATGTTTCCCTGGACGAGTGGTAAACCTCCGGGCAGTTGAACATTAACCATGCCGTTATTATCAAGATAAGTGGTAGCACCAAGTCCTTCAGCCAGTTTCTTGACCAGGACATCTCGTTTGTCACGGGCGGTGTTTGCCCCCTGACCTCGTATTTCTATCGTATAAATTCGATCATTGAGTTCTGCAATCTCTTCGATTGATGCGTTTAAATCTTCGACTTTGGCAATGATGGAATCGTTAATATTGCCGGTGATCGTGTTGAGACTGTCTGCGGTATTGTTAAATGTGGTAGCCAGCAGCCGACCATACTGGATAACCGTGTCTCTGAGAACGAGATCGCTCGGGCTGGCAGACAGTTCCTGCCAGGCGTCGAAGAATTTATCGACATCAGTTGCCAGATTATCATCGGTTATATTAAAAATTCGTTCGAGTTCGGATAATGAGTTGGTCTGACCGTTTGCATAGCCGTAATCAACGTATTTGTCTTCAAGCTGGGCCTGGAGAAAGATATCGTGATCACGCTGGACACTGGCTACCTTGACACCATTGCCGATGAAAAAATCACCAAAATTTACCGCGGGATAGGTTTCAAACTGGGCATATTGCCGTGAGTACCCTTCCGTATTGACGTTGGATATATTGTTACCAACAATCTCTATCGATTTCTGGTTTACTTCAAGTGAGGTACGGGCAGCGTTTAACGCATTGAATAGTCCTGCCATGTCAGATTTTTCCTGATAAGAGTCTTCCGTTTACCTGGGATGGAACCGTGACTGCATCCGCTGCATATGTTGATGTAACCGAACGTTTACCGAAAAACTCCATTGTTTCTTTGATCACCCCAAGCACTGATTTGTAGATATATGCGTTTCTGATATTTTCCCTTTTTATTTGTTCCGCAAGCCTGCGGTCGTCTGGATCAAGTCTTTTTACAATTGCCAGCTGGTATAGCAGGTCTTCCTTTTCTCGGGTAACCGCTTCAAGGCTGGCAGTATCGAATTTTTTTGCATAATCCCGTTCCTCGAGAATGAGATCATACAAACGTACCAGTTTGTCGTGGGTGGTGGCTTTCATTGTCAGCTATCTGCTTTCAACAAGGAACTGGAGCAATGATGTGGCCACCTTCTGAATATCCGGTTTGTATGAACCATCGGCAACCTGTTGTTTCAATGCAGCAACCCGTGCCGCGCGTTCTGCTTCTTCAGCACTCATACTGGACCTGCTGTTTTTTACTTCATTCAGCACAGAAGAGAACTCAACCCGATCCGATTTTGAGGCTTCCCCGGTTTTAGAAGAACCGGTGTTAACGGTCTTTTTTATGCTCCCGATATGGGGTGGCCCGCCGACACCAAAAAAATCGATACCCATCAGTCTACCTCTTTTGTCATTTTATCGTTTTTCAGGTTTAAGAGTGCTGAAACAGACCTGAGTGGTTCACGGACTGTTCTTTATAGGCTACATATTATACCCACACTCTGGCCTGATCATTTAACAGCTTTTCTTATTATTTTTATCGGTGGGAGGAGAAAAATGTTTAGAAAAAAAAAGAGGGCAGTAGTGGAAAGAAGCGGGAGGAAGAACTAGCGAACCCGTCTGTTTTCGACCAGATGCCTGATTTGTTCAAACAATGCCTCGCCAAGGCCGATTCCTTTACCCAGACTGGCATTTCGGGCAATTTCCATATCAATCATACCGCGATACATATCTTCACTGATGTCTTTTTCGATCAGGCCGCCATCGGGAACCGTTTCCCGCATTGCCTTAAACATCTCGTTGATAAAAAGGGCTTCAAACTCTCGAGCTGATTCCCGAAGCGCTTTGAGATTCTTTGCCTTCTGATGGACGGAATCAAGGCGGGTTGGCGTCGCGCTGAGAATGGTTCGTGGATCTATCGGTGTAAGCTCCATGTTGTTACCCTGAGATTTTTTTCATGACAAGATATACCCAGAATCTGATCGGATCACATACGCAGTTCTTTAGAGAATGATCAGTTCTCCCTGCATGGAACCGGCGGCTTTAATTGCCTGGAAAATGGCAATGAGATCGCGTGGGGTTGCCCCGATTGCATTGAGTGCCGTTGCAATTTCACCAATACTGACGCCCTGATTAACGTCAAGAACGGTGAGCTGTCCTTCTTCCTCAACGAGAGCGACATCGGTTCGATCGGTTGGCACCGTCTGGCCCTGGTCCGTAAACGGGTTTGGTTGTGAAACCTCCTGGCGTTCGTCAATGATCAGACTCAGATTCCCATGTGATACCGCAACTTTTGAGAGTTTGACATCTTTGCCCATGACGATGGTACCGGTTCGTTCGTTGATAACAACCCGTGCTGTTGAATCGGGAGAAACATGTATCGATTCAATACCGGAGATGAATCTGACGATATCATTTTGATATTTTGGGGGAATAATAATACTGATGGTGCCCGAATCAGTGGCGGAGGCGGTTTTTGGACCATGCAGGTCATTGATTTTATCAGCAACCGCTATTGCTGTTGTGAAATCGGCGTTATCGAGCTGGTATTGAAGTCTGCCGTCAGCCCCCAGACTTACCGGAACGGTTTTTTCTATGGTTCCGCCATTGGCGATGCGGCCAACGGTCGGGTGATTTTGTTGAACCTTCGCGGCCTTGCCGCCAAAGGCAAAGGCCCCGTTGGTTATCGATCCCTGGGCGACGACATATACATTGCCGTCCGCACCTTTCAGCGGTGTCATCAAAAGGGTGCCACCGGAGAGGCTGCTGGCATCGCCAATAGAGGAAACCTGAACATCAATGGTTGAGCCGGGTTTTGCAAATGGTGGCAGATCTGCCGTTACCATAACCGCTGCGACATTTTTTACCTTGATGGCATCGATTTCAGACGGATCAATGGTTATACCGTTGCGTACCATCAGGTTATAAACGGCCTGCAGGGTAAAAAGCGACTTTTTCATATCATCACCGGTTCCATTGAGACCGGTGACAAGGCCATAGCCAACCAGGTTATTACTGCGAACCCCGTTCAAACGGGCAATGTCCTTTAAACGGGCGGCATCTGACTGCACAGACAGGGTCAGCAGAACAATGAATAAAAAGGAAACGGTGTTTTTTTTCATAACGCAGCCTTTTATCAGAAAACGGATCAAAACGGCCAGATCGTGTCAAGGGTACGGGTCAGCCATCCTGGCTCCTGCTTGTCCATCAATGGACCTCTGCCGGTATAGGAAATACGGGCATTAAGTATTTTATTTGATTCAACGGTGTTTGCCGCGGTAATGTCAATTGGTCTGACAATACCGGTTACGTAAATGATTTGAACCTCATTGTTGACCATCACTTCCTTTCCGCCGCGAATTTTGAAATTTCCGTTCGGGTAAACGTCGATTACCTGGGTGGACAGCATGGCTGTCAGATTCCCGCTTCGTGCCGTTGTTCCGTTTCCATTAAAGGCGTTACTGAAGGTTGCATTGACCAGATTGGAGAGATCAAGGTTGCTGTTGAGGATCGTTTTACTTTGTTCGAGTCCCAGGAGATTTGGAATTGCTGCACTGAAGGATGAATCCCGACCGGAGGAGGTGGTTGCCGAGCGGGTGGCACTCGATTTTTCTGAAATGACGATGGTAACAACATCTCCGACATTGTGGGCCTTATGATCAGAAATCAATGAACGGTTGTTGCTGCTCCATAGTGAACCGTTTGACCGCTCGAGTTGCTGTCCTGTCTGGATTTCTTCAAGTGGTTCAGGTATTTCTACGACAGCATTGTCTTTCTGGGCACATGAAGTCGCAAAAAACAGAAATGACAAAAGGTATATGTGCGTATTCTTCATCGTTTCAAATGGTAACCTCCACGATTCCCGGTGCCTGAATGCGGCAGAAAATCAGTTTATTGGAATGTGCATTTCTAACCCTGATGATGTCATCCTTCCGACCATTGGTTCTGGCGATTCCGGTTGCAGCGAGCAGCATACCATTGTGGTTGACGATAATTTTGACAAATTCGCCGCGCTTGATCATCGGTGGCTGCTCTATGGCCTCGGTATCAATGGCTGTTCCTCTGGAAACAGCACGCTTTACTGAAGCGCCGGCAACGCTTTCAGGAGTGGTGATATAGTTTTCTATTCTGGATATATCACGGGGTGCAAGTTCGATCATATCCGGACCGATAATATCGCCATACCTGAGCTTTCTTGTGGCAACGACAACGGGTGCTATTGCTTCTAGATGACCCCGGACTGAAAAGTTTTTTCGTACTTTTCCATCAACCGTACAAATAATGGTGAACCGGGAGCTGCCAATTATGTGTGGATTCGACGGGATCACCTCGTATGAAACCGTACCGTCCGGCACTTGAAACGGCAGTGGCAGTGCGGCAGGTTTGAAGCTGATATCGGCCTGAGGCAGCCGGTTCCGGTTTTCGGCAAGAAAGGTATCTATGAGTTGCAGAATTTCTTTTTTTGAAACCTGAATTGATCTTCTCGTAACCGATATTGCTGAAGATCCTTTCCAGAAGACCGCGTCCATTGGACCGTTTCTTTTTATTATCCGGGTAATTACCTGGCGGGCATCGATACCTGTTGTCTGCCCGGGCGATGGAGCCGGTGCAATAACCAGGGAGGCCAGCGTCTTTGCCAGCTCGGATTCTTCAGAGAACTGGGCGATATCTCCCAGAGTCAGAGAATCTCCGGTCACCTCAGCCTGTGTCAAAAAGGTGACCTCGAGGCCGAAACAAGGTGTGGCAAGCGTTACTATAAACAGGATGACGAATGTTTTGATATTCATGGCTGATGACAATTAGGCCAGGTTGACGGTTGATTCCATCATCTCGTCAGATGTCTTTATTGCATTTGAATTAATCTCGTAGGCTCGTTGAGTTGTTATCATATGGGCCATTTCTGAAACGATATCGACGTTTGACCCTTCCAGATACGTCTGGATCAGTTTGCCATAGCCATCGTCTCCGGGGGTTCCGGGTGTTGCAGGTCCTGAAGAGGCCGTTTCCTGGAAAAGATTATTGCCGAGAGAGCGGAGTCCCTGATTATTGGTGAAACGTGACAATTCAAGGTTCCCGAGTTCTGTACTTTCTGTTTCTCCGGCAAGGACGGCACTGACAACACCGGTTTCGCTGATGGAGATGTCGTCAGCACCGTCCGGAATGGTTATTGCCGGCAGGATCGGATAGCCGCTGGCTGTTGTTAATTGGCCACTACCGTCTCTTTTGAAATTTCCTGCCCGGGTATAGGCACTATTTCCGTTAGGAAGTTCTATTTCAAAGAAGCCCTGGCCGTCGATGGCAACATCCAGTTCGTTTTCGGTTCCAATCAGGTCTCCCTGGGTAAAAACTTTGGTAACCGCTGCCGGTCTGACGCCGATACCAACCTGGATACCGGTGGGCGATTCTGTATCTGCTGACGTCTGGCTGCCCGGTACCTGAATCATTTCGTAAAGAAGATCCTTAAATTCCGTTGTTGATTTTTTGAAGCCGGTGGTTGCAACGTTGGCCAGATTGTTGGCGATGACATCCATACTGAGCTGCTGAGAACTCATACCGGTGGTTCCGGTCCAGAGTGATCTGATCATAATGGTAATTCCTTCATGGCTATGGCGGCTGTCAGGAAACAGTCCCCAATTCGTCCTGTTTTTCACTAATGGTTGCGTATCCTTTGATAACTTTGTGGTATATTTGATATAATTTGTTATTGTTGATCATCCTGGCCATTTCTTCCACCATATTGACATTGGCCAGTTCAAGGCTTCCAGAAATGATTTGAGGTTCCTGGACAGGGCGTTCCTGTCCTTCCTCGTCCAGTTGAAACATCGTATTGGCTGTCCGTTTCAGTCTGGATCTGTCGTCTATATCAACGATCGCTATTCTGCCGATCTCTTCCCGGTTACCGATCGCATCAAGAGCGGATATGGTACCAAGAGCATTAATGGATATTCTCTTTCCTTCGTTATTACCGACCGTTATTGGTGTATCGCCGCTGTCGAGAACGGGGTACCCGTTATGGGTAATCAGATTGCCATTGTTATCGAGGGTGAATGAACCGCTTCTGGTATAAAGCGGTCCGTCAGGTCCCTGAATCTTGAAAAAGCCGGCCCCATGTATGGCCAGGTCAAAGATGTTGCCGGTTTCTTTGAGCGGGCCCTGAGAAAAGTCGGTGGTACTTTGGGAAACCCTGCTGTAGTTAATACCCCTGGCGTCACCAATCTGTTGTTCTCCTTTGAGAATGGATTCAAAACCGGTTGCCGTTTTCTTGTAGCCAGCGGTAGATATATTGGCCAGGTTGTTTGTTATTGTGGCAAATGCCTGTTCTTTTGAAACGGCACTGGCGAGGGCGCTGTATTTTCCTGATACCATTGGTTTCCTTTGATTGTATATATTGCTTATATCCTGATCATATATCGGTAATAATGGCTATTTTCTTAACAAAAAAACGGAAAGGATCGGGTAATAAAGCCTTTTGGGGCTATTCGTGCCGACACAGCTGGGAAAGGGTCAGGAGCTGTTCTGTTTCCTCGATAGAAATCCTTAAAATATCGGCAATCTGTCTGCTACCCATTCCGTTTTCTGAAAGACGCTGAATATATCGGTAACGTTCCGGCGGATTCGTGGTGCTGGCCGGTTGATTGTCGATGGCCGGCGACTGAAATTTTGTTTTCTGTTCGGCGCGACTGAGGTTTTCCGAAAAGGAATCGTTTTGCGTTATTCTTTCCTGTAATTTCCGGCATTGTTCCAAAAGATGTTCGTTGTCGGCACTAAGGCGAGAACAGGTTCTTTGGCAGCGGTTATATTTTTTTCGATACCTTGTCATGGCTCGTGCCGATAACAAAAGGAAGAAGAGCGTGATCATGGTTAGTAAGGTATCGTAATTCATTATCATAATCCTGTATCAATGAAGCCGGGACTGCATCTTGGTTTTCAATTTAATAAGGGCCTGGCTATGCAATTGAGAGATTCTTCCCTCCGAAACCTCAAGGACTTCGGCTATTTCTTTTTGGGTTAACTCCTCATAATAATAGAGTGATACAACAATTCTTTCCTTTTCTGACAGTTCCTCGAGGACTGCGGCTATCATGGTTGTCAGTTCCCTGTTTTCCAGGCGGTCTGCCGGATACGATTCTGAGCGTTCTTCAACCAAGGTGTCGAGAAACGCCCGGCCTTCGTGGGAATGGTCGAGTGTCTCATTGAGGCTGATGCAGCCGAGATGACTTACCTCGGATAACATTTTGTGGTACGCTTCCTCAGAAATCTCCAGTGCTGCGGCTATTTCATGTTCTTCCGGTTCTCTGCCGAGATCAAGCTCGAGATCATGGATTGTTCGGGCAATACGATTCTGTTTGTCCCGCAGTGAACGTGAGAACCAGTCCAGTTTACGCATTTCATCATAAATGGCACCTCGAATACGATACTCGGCAAAGGTCTTGAACTGGGTGTTTTTTGAGGAATCAAATTTGTTTGCCGCATCAATCAGACCAAGCATACCGGCGCTCTTCATGTCATCCTGATTCATGAAGGAAGGGACCTGGGTAACCATTCTGCCAACGAGAATATCAACAAGATAGAGGTTTTCCTTGATCAGTTTCGATTTATCATCGGTATGTGGAGATGGTCCGTAAATCATTTATTCAGAATCTCCTCCAAGTCGAAGGAGGTGTTTCCAGAAAAACTGGATATTCCCTTTCGGTTCGGAAACAATGGTTTCAGAGGTGAGTCGGGAAGCAAGACTGGAGAAAGCGGCTGCAGTCTTTGACGCCGGGTAGAGATCGACGATAACTCGTTGTTTTCGTATTGCTTCGTTCATCTGTTTTTCAGCTGGGATCGAGCCGAGGAAATCGATTGAAATATCAAGATATCTATTTGAAACCATGGTTAGTTTACGATAGACTTCAAGTCCGTCATTCTCGTTCTGAACCATGTTGACAATCAGATTGAACTGTTTTTCATGATATTGGGTCGATAATAATTTCATCAGGGCATAGGCGTCTGTTATCGCTGTTGGTTCCGGTGTTGTGACGACAATGATTTCCTGGGCGGCGGTGTTGAAATAGGTTACGTTTTCGGAAATACCTGCTTCGGTGTCTATCAGCACATAATCGAAGTCGTTGTGCATTGCGTCAAGTCCCTCAAGCAGCCGCATTTTGTGGCCGGCATCCAGTCGGATGAAATTCTGAAGGCCCGAACCGGCTGGCAGGATCTTTATTCCGAGGGGACCGTCGACCATGATCGATGGTAAATCCTGTTCACCTGAAAAAAAATGGTTCAGGTTATAGGCTGGTGTCAGACCAAAGACCACATCGATATTGGCAAGGCCAAGATCGGCATCAAAAATCAGGACGTTTTTCCCGAGTTTGGCAAGGGATACCGCTATGTTTGAGACAACAGCGGTTTTTCCGACCCCGCCTTTGCCGCTTGAGACGGCATAGACGCTGGTGATATTTTCTTCGGTCTCTGGTGTTTCGGGCGCTTTCTCAGCGTTAAGTGTTCGCAGGGTTGCTGCCTGATCCCTCGTCTGTTCTGTATCGTTCATGGTACCGCTCCTTCCAGCGGAGGTATAATGAGTTTGGCAACCATGTCCTGGTCGATATCCAGCAGGTCTTCCGGAACCCGTTGTCCGTTGGTGATACAGGCCAGGGGTGCCGGGTTCTTGATCTGGATGTTGAGCAGGACGCCACGTTTGCTGCACTCGTCAATTTTGGTAAAAATCATCTTGTCAAAACCGAGCAAGCCGAATTGTGAAATCGTATGTAATAATTCAGTTTCTCGCGTAACGGCAGATAAGACAAGGTTTTTTTCAATATTCATTTCAGGTTTGAAAAAATCTGCCAGTTTCGTGAGCGCATCCTGGTCGTGTGGACTTCTGCCTGCAGTATCTATCAAAATCAGATCCTTGTCCCGATGACGGGCAATGGCTTCCTCGAGCTGTGGCGGTGAAATGACCACATCTACCGGGATACCCATGATCTCTCCGTAAACCTTGAGCTGTTCGACAGCGGCAATACGATAGGTGTCAATGGTGATAAAGGCAGGTGAAATATCATGGTCCCGTATCATTCTGGCGGCGATTTTTGCGAGGGTGGTTGTCTTGCCGACACCGGTCGGTCCGACAAGCGCGATTCTTTTTTGCTGTGCTCCATTCTTTTCAACGGTTAACGGAGAAACAGAGACGAGCCCCTGTATGGTCTGATGAAGAAAGGATGTAAGGGTTTCCTTGTTGGCCATATCCTTGATCGACAGGGATTCCCGGACGAACTCTGAAATGGTTTGAACGGTTTCGTCGGAGATATCGTTTTCACAGAGGATGTTTGTCAGCTGGTCGTTTGGTAATATTTGGTGCCCGGTGTGCTGCGGTTGTTTTAGGTTTGGAAGGGGGGTATGGTCAGGATCTGGTTCTTTTAACCTGCGTATTTCTCCGGCGAGGCGGTCAATCATCGATTTGAGGTTGTCAAGTTCACCTTGTATCGCCGTATTACCGCTGCTGCCAGCTCTTTTCGTATGGGAAGCCTTGTCTGAATGTGAAGACTTGAAACGAATCATGCCACGATCATCGCCGAAAGGCGCCGGTGCGGGCGTTTTGTTTTGATCGTTCCTGCCGTTATCAAGATAGGTTTGATGAGTGAATGGTCGTAACGAGGTACCGGGATCATCCGGAGGGTGGCAGACTTTGTCAAGCAGTGAATCGTCTATTGCCGCCGTTATTTCAATCATTGATTTGCCAAGTAACCCGAGCTTTCTGTTCCGAATCGTTCTGGTTGAAAGAATCAGCGCATCCGGTCCCAGTTCTTTGCGTACTTTTTTCAGACCTGAGGTCATATCGGTGGATTCAAAAACCTTAACTTGCATCGAGTGTTACCGTAGCGAGAGATTGCACCTTACAGGCGGGAAGGATCTCGTTATGTGAAATAACCACGAGTCCGGGATAATATCGTTCAGTCAGTTTTCTGACATGGGGACGAATCTGCGGTGCTGCCAGCAGGACCGGTTTCTGCCCTCCGTGGAACAGTGCGATACCTTTGCCGATTGAGTCAAGAATCTTCTGGGCCAGCAGCGGATCAATAGCCAGGTAGCTCCCTGACTCCTTATGCTGTATTGCATTGAGGATTGCATCCTCTACCGGTTTGGCCAGGGTCATTAACGGGATGGTACCGTCGATGGTAAGATCGTTGCTGATGGTACGTGATAAGGCATGACGTACATATTCGGTGAGAATTTCAGAATCCTGACTTGCCGGGGCCCAGTCAGCCATGGTCTCGAGGATGGTTCTCAGATCCCTGATTGAAACTCCTTCGCGTAACAGGTTCTGCAATACGCGCATAATCGTGCTCAGGGAAACGATTGTCGGGACGATCTCCTCAACCAGTTTCGGATAGGTTTTGGCCAGATTGTCAAGCAGGTTCTGAGCTTCCTGTCTACCGATCATCTCGTGGGCATATTGTTTGATGATCTCACTGATGTGGGTTGCCATGACGGTCGTACAGTCGACAACGGTATAACCGGCCATCTGGGCCCGTTCCTTTTTTTCTTCGGTGATCCAGATGGCATCGAGACCAAAAGCTGGTTCTCTGGTGGCGATACCTTTGATTGATTCGGTGACGATACCGGGATCCATCGCCATAAAATAACCGGGCATCATTTCCGCGTTGGCGACCGTTACGCCTTTGAGTGCAAGGGTGTACTCGTTCGGGTTGAGTTGCAGATTGTCCTTGATGTGGATGGGGGGGACAATAAAGCCGTTGTTGATAGCAAATTGTTTCCTGATCGATTGAATTCTGCTGAGCAGTTCTCCGTCCTGGGCGAGGTCAACGAACGGGATCAGTCCATAACCGACTTCAAGTTCAAGCAGGTCGACATTGAGCATTTCCTCGTAATTTTCTTCAGGTCTGACAAGTGGTTCGACCGGTTGTGCTGTTTCAGGTACTTTTTCTTTTTTCTTTTTCCGGTCAAGATAAGAGGCAATGAATCCGAGTGACAGAGACAGGCTGATAAAGGGGAGAAAGGGAAGGCCTGGGATTAATGCAAAGGCAAAAAGAATAATGGCCACAACCCAGATAGCGATACTGTGGACCGTGAACTGGGCCTTCAGATCGGAACCGAAATCTTCATCACCGGTGGATCTGGTTACGAGCAGACCGGCAGAGGTTGAAATAATCAACGCCGGAATCTGACCAACCAGCCCGTCACCGACGGTAAGAATGGTATAGGTCTGTGCCGCTTCAGCCATCGGCATACCTTTTTGCAGGACACCAATGACAAAACCGGCCCCGATATTTATCAGGGTTATGATGATCCCGGCAATGGCATCTCCTTTGACGAATTTGGATGCACCGTCCATTGCTCCGTGAAAGGCGGCTTCATCCGAGATTTCTTTTCGTCTGCGACGGGCCTCGTTTTCATCGATCAATCCGGCATTGAGGTCGGCGTCAATAGCCATCTGTTTACCGGGCATACCATCGAGGGTAAATCGTGCGGCAACCTCTGCCACCCGTCCGGCACCTTTGACGATGACCAGGAAGTTGATCAGAACGAGGATGACAAAGATGACAATGCCGACCACATAATTCCCGCCGACAACAAATTGTCCAAAGGACTGAATTACCGACCCGGCCGCATCAGGTCCCTGGTCACCGTTAATGAGAATGAGCCTCGTCGAGGCAACATTTAATGCCAGTCTGAAGAGGGTTGTGGTCAGCAGGATTGACGGAAAGATTGAGAATTCAATGGCCTTGACGGTATACAGACTGATGATCAGAATCAGCAGGGCAAGGGTGATGTTCATTGACAGGAAGAGATCAAGCATGATCGATGGCAGCGGGATGATCATGATCATCAGTATGGAAACAAGACCGAGTGATGCCAGCACATCTGAACGGCGAGAAAAATCCCGCCAGTTCAGGTTGGTTATTGCATTTCTGAGTTCAGCAGTTTCCATCGGCTTTATCTTCTTTTCAATGAGTATACGTGGGCAAGTATTTCTGCGACTGCCTTGAACAGGGATTCAGGTATGGTCGCTCCCAGTTCAAGTTTATGCAATAACCGGGCCACCGGTTTGTTTTCAACAAGTGGAATGTCATGCTTTAGGGCAATTTCTCTGATTTTCAATGCGACCAGTTCGGCTCCCTTGGCGATGATGATGGGGGCTTCCATTGTCTTGCTGTCATATTTGATGGCGATGGCGAGATGGGTTGGGTTGGTGATGACAACATCTGCCTGAGGAACTTCGGCCATCATACGTTTGCGGGCCATCTGGTGCTGGATAGAGCGAATTTGTGACTTTACCAGCGGGTCACCTTCGGTTTCTTTATGCTCCTCTTTCAGTTCCTGTTTGGTCATTTTCATTTTCTCTTCCATTTCAAACCGGACATACATGAAATCGATGAAAGCGAGAAAAACAAGGAGGGCACAAACTTTTGCGAGAATTATACTGGCAATTCTGGCGATAAAGAGCAGGGTAGTAATGGCACTGGTATCGATCAGGATGAGCGCCTCGTCGATATGGGCAAGTACGGTAGCGTATGCAATCCAGCCAATAATACCGACCTTGGCGACAGATTTGACCAATTCAACAAGAGAGCGTTTTGAAAAGATGCGGCCAAACCCTTTTATCGGGTCGAGTTTGGTGAAGTCCGGGACCATTGGTTTGGTGGTAAGCAGCCAGCCAAACTGAAAAACGGAGGAACAGAAACCAACAATCAAAACAATGATAAACAGTGGAAAAAGCAGAATGGCAGCCTGCTTCATGATAAATACCGACAGATGTACCAGGCTGCCGGTGCTGATGCTGAACTGGCCACTTGCCTGCCAGATGGCGGAAATCAGCTCAGTAATCCCCTCAAAAAAACGGGGCATGTAAAAAAACCAGAATCCCAGGGTGATCGTGAACAGGGCAGCGGTGTGCACCTCTTTTGATTGAGCGACCTGTCCTTTATTCCTGAATTCCTGTCTTCTTTTCGCCGACGGCGCTTCTGTCCGTTCGCCGCCTGATTGTGCTTCTTCTGCCATATAATCTCCGTAACAGGAAAAAGACCGTTATCGGTTTTTTTTGCAAAAAACAGACCTGAAAAAGAGAAAGAGATATGTGTCGTGAGAACTTACGGAGAAAGGAAGTGAAGGATGGTGGCAATTCGATTGGCAAGATCGTCAAATTCCCGACTGAGAGTGATGAAAACGAGGTTCAGCGTCAAACCTATGACAGCAAAGGAAATACCGATATTGAGCGGAAAAGAGAGCAGGAATACATTGCCCTGCGGAAAGGTTCTCGCCAGTATTCCAAGAATCAGGGCAGAAAGGAGAAGAACCGCAAGGACTGGAGCGCTGAACTGGACACCAAGGCTGAACATTCTGGATGCCAACTCCATCAGGTAGGGAATGGCCTTGCCGGAGAACTGTATACCGCCTGGCGGCAGTATGGCATAGGATTCAACGGCTGCGTGAATAAAGAGATGGTGGCCACCAAGAGAAAGAAAAATAAAAATAGCAAAGACGTTCTGGAATTGTGAAACAAGAGAGATCTGTCTCTGATTTTGTGGGTCAAAGACATTGGCTGCGGTAAATCCCATCTGAAAACCAATGATGGTACCGCCATATTCAACGGCAGTAAAGATGAGTCTGGCGATCAGGCCAATGACCATTCCGATCAGTACTTCTGAAACGATAAAGATGGTAAATGATGTTGGGTTGAACGTTATTGCCGGAATGTGATCCTGCATGAGTGGCAGGAGGACCAGGGATGACATGAAAACAAGTCCGGCCTTGATCTGGATGGGTGCCTGCTGGCTGGAAAAGACCGGCATTGCACCAAGAAACCCGGCGATACGGGCAAGACAGATAAGAAAGATCTGAAATTGTTCGAGCGGTATGAGCTGAATATCCATCAATGAGTGCCTGCATCAGTCAGAGAGCGGCCAGTGAGCTGAAAATGCCGGTTGTGAATGTGGTAAGCAGTCTTATCAACCAGGGCGCGAAAATAAGTATGGTGATAAAAACCGCCACAATTTTGGGGACAAAGGTCATTGTTTGTTCATTAATCTGAGTTGCTGCCTGAAAAACAGAAATCAACAGGCCGACGACAAGTCCGGCGATGAGCATCGGAGCGGCACCCAGCAGAATAGTCTGAACGGCCTTGCGGCAAATATTAATGGCCATATCGGGCGTCATGCTCTTGAACCTCCATGCATAGTTTATGAGAAACTCTTGACCAGAGACCCGACAATAAGACCCCAGCCATCAACCAGGACGAAGAGCAGCAGTTTGAACGGCATCGAGATAATAACCGGTGGCAGCATCATCATACCCATAGACATCAGGATTGAGGCAACGATCATGTCAATGACCAGAAACGGAATATAAATCATGAACCCCATTTGGAACGCCTTTTTCATTTCAGACAACATAAATGCTGGAATAAGCGTCATGGTCGGAACCGCATTCTGATCGAATGGTTCTTCCGTCAGGGTCATGTCAACAAAAAGCCTCAATTCCTTTTCCTCAACCTGGCTGAACATAAATGACCGTATCGGTTGCAGGGCCTGATTGATTGCCTCCGGTTGACTGATATCCTCAGCGAGATAGGGCTGAAGTGCCTTGTTATTGATTTCGTTTATCACGGGCGACATGATGAAGAATGACAGAAAGAGGGAGAGACCAAGGAGAACCTGGGTCGGTGGCATGTTTTGAGTACCCATTGCCTGCCTGAGAAACCCGAGGACAATGACAATCCTGGTAAAACAGGTGGTCATGAGCACGATCGCAGGAGCGATGGAGAGGATGGTCAGCAGGAACATGACCTGCAATGCCGTTGAAATCTGCTGTGGATTTTCCGCGTTGTCCATACCGAGGGTGAGCGTCGGAACACTGATGGCTTCCGAAATTTCCGGAAGCAGTATTATGGTCAGGAAGAGGATGCTGAAACCGCAGAATCCTTTCATTCTGTTGCTCCTGTTGCTTTGGTGTCGAGCATGTCTTTAAAGGAAATTGGTTCGTTTTCCTGATCAACAGCTGTTATCAGCTGTATCGAATCAGTACCGGTACCGATTAGATATTGTTTGCCATGCACTTCGATCAGAAAAAGACTTTTTTTCGGCAGTAAATGTTTTGCTTCAAGAATCTTGATGACTCCCTTGCTGTGAACCTGGGAAAAAGAAAGCTTTTTACGGGCAATGCCATAAATGATCAGAAGGAGAGCGAGGACAACAAGGAGTCCCCATATCATTTTAAGAGACGAGTTGATGATAAGACTGGATGATTCGAAATCAGCGGCCAGAGCAAGCTGCGGCAATGACAAGCCGCAGAACAACAGACCGGTGACCGCTGAAGGGGTAAAAGAGGTGATGGTCATTGCTGCCTGTTACCCCAGTTTTTCAATGCGATCGCTGGTACTGACAACGTCGGTGAGACGAATTCCAAATTTTTCACCGACCATGACCGCTTCACCTCGAGCTATCAAACGTGAGTTAACGTAAAGATCAAGCGGGTCTCCAGCAAGTTTGTCGAGTTCGATAACGTAACCTTCTCCCATTTTCAAAAGATCACGTAAAAGAATCCTGCTTCGTCCAACCTCAACCGATACCTGCAGTGGAACATCGTAGAGAAACTGGAGACTGCGGCTGTCATGTTCCGGTTCCGGGCGGGGCGGTGGTGTCTCGTCTTCTAGAAGTTCTTTCAATTCTTCCGGATCTGGTCGTGCGGACGTATCTTGATCGTTTGGCTCCATGGCTGCTCCTTGTTACCTATTCACATATACTTAAAAGATTGATCGCTTTTTTACCGTTATGGGTTCCGGGGATTGCAAAAAACTTGAGCTTTTCCTCCACCAGTACCTTCAAAGAAGAATTGATGTCATAGGTGACCGGAATAATGTCGCCTACTTTCAGCTGCATGACCTTGCCGATCGTAAGATCGAGGGTGCCTGACTGGGCAATGACCGTAGTGGTGACTTCCTTGATCTCATCTGCGATGATGTCTGTCCAGCCTCCATGCTTCAAGGTGTTGACACTGAGAAGGTCACGAAACTCTTCCCTGAATGGATCGAGGGTTGCCAGCGGGAAGACCAGTTCCATGGTTCCTGTCTGCTCTCCGGTAGTCACCTTGAATGTACCGATAATGACCTCTGATTCAGGATCGGTTATTGATACCAGCCGGGGGTTACTTTCAATCTTGATCAGATTTGATTCAAGTCTGGTGATTGGCCGGAAGGCACGGTCAAGATCAGCACATGCCTTGTTCATCGTTGATTTCAGTACCGTCAGTTCAATCTTGGTCAGACTTCTGTCTGGCTGGAGCGGATCGAGATCGGATGTGGCACCAAGCATCACTTCAACGGCGGAGAAGGAAAAAAGAGGATCATAGACCATTAAGGCTCCGTGCTTCAGTGGAGAGAGGTTGAGCACACCGATTGATCCTGGATTTTTTTTCGACAGCATGTATTCCCGGAACGGCATGGACTCAAGCTCTGTCCTGAAGATATAGCAGGTGCGCTGCATCTGATTTGATAACGATATCGAATAGTTCTGGGCAAATGCGTCAAGAATGATGTCAAAGTTGGGAATTCTGATGGTGTCATCACGTCGCCCGGTCAGGTGAAAGATATCGATGTCGGTATAATTCAGCTGCTGTCGGGAGCTGTCTGAACCCGGATCACCGATATCGGTCGAGACACGCCCTTCCTTGATGGCGATGAGAAGGTCCGCAATTTCCTGTTTGTTCAGGATAGGTTCCACGATATCAAACGCTCCAGATTGATTATTGAACGACGAAATCGGTAAAATAAATTGATTTGGCCTGACCGGTATGCAGGATGGCGTTGATTTTGCTGAGCAGTTCAGCTTTTAACTGTTTCTTGCCCTGCAAATCCTGAAGTTCCTCAAAGGTTTTGTTGCTTACCAGCAGCAGGATGGCATCCCTGATCTGGGGCATTCTCCGGTTCAGTTCTTCCTTTGATGGTTCACTGGAAAGCTCAATGGTCAGTGAAGCCTTGACATAGTGATTGTTTTCATCGCTGATGATATTGACGATGAATTCACTGATATCCACCATTGGACCGATCTCTGTTTGTTGGTTGATTTCCGGCACCGGAACATCCTGGCCGGGGTCTTGCTGTTCGGGCGGTTCCGCTTTGTTGAAAAGCAGAAAGTAAGCGCCAGCGCCTCCTCCAATTACCAGAAGCAGGACAACGGCAGCAATGAGTAGCATCAGTTTCTTTTTGCCGCCACCAGGTGCCGTATCTGCGGACTTTTTTGCTTCATCAGCCATTATGCACCCCTGTCTTTTTCTTTTATGCAGGTGTCAAAATAATTACAGTGGTATCTTGCCTGCCTCATTACCTGCAGGATCTGTTCCTGAATTTGTTTTGACTCGTAACACGAAGTCAACTCTGCGATTTTGTGCCCGGTTTTCAGCACTGTCATTGGGGACAAGTGGTCTCGTATCCCCATAACCAATGGCGGCCATGCGGTCGAGTGGGAGAATGTCGCCCTGTTCATAAAATTTTGTAACAGAGACAGCACGGGCGATGGAGAGATCCCAGTTATCATAACCGGGGGTTGTGGAGGTGGGGCGATCGTCAGTGTGTCCTTCGATGCGGAGGGTCATCGGTAACGGTCGAACCATATCGGCTATTTTCCTGAGAATGGGAAATGCCGGCGGAGAAACCCGATGGTCACCGGGTTTGAAAAGAACGGTATTCTTGACACGAAGAATAATGGTGTTTGAATCCTGCTGGATGGCATCAACCTCTTTGCCTATATTTAAATTTTCAATCTGGGCCTTTATTTTTCGGTAGATTTTGGTGGTCAGCTCTGTTTGTACCGGATGATAGGTGGATGGTGGCGGTGATGGCAGAATTGGTATCGCGAACTCGACATGAGCAGGTCTTGAATGGACACCGAATGCGTCTTTCAGAGAGCTGGATGCTTCCGTAAAGCGGACAGGATCCATATTGGCCATGGACATCAGCAAAACAAAAAAGGTCAGCAGCAGTGTTACCAGATCCGAGTAGGTAACCATCCAGGCGGGGGCACCTCCGCTGCAATCCGGACATTTCTGTTCTTTTTTCTCTTCCTGCTGTGCGTTGTTCTCTTCGGCCATGATCAGATTGTGGGTTATTTGTTGAACGTCGATTCTCTGAGCTTCGGCGCAATAAAGGCATGGAGTTTCTGTTCCATGATCCGTGGATTTTCTCCGGATAGAATCGATTGCATTCCTTCAATAATCAGTGTTTTTATCAACACCTCTGATTGTGAACGCATTTTCAGTTTACCTGCCATCGGCGAGCAGATGACGTTAGCAATGACCGCACCATAAAAGGTGGTAAGCAGGGCAACAGCCATTGCCGGGCCAATTTTTGCGGGGTCATCCATGGTCTGGAGCATCTGCACGAGTCCGATCAGGGTGCCGACCATGCCCATGGCGGGGGCATAGGCTGCAAGAGAGATGAAAATATTTGCCCCCTTGTCGTGCCGTTGTTCAATATATTCTATTTCGGTATTGAGCATTGCTTTCAGGGTTTCCGGCTCCTGTCCGTCAACGGCCATCTGCATTGCCTTGACCAGAAATTCATCTTCTACCTGTCCCATAGCCCCCTGAAGTGCCAGAATCCCTTCCTTCCGGGCTTTGTTGGCAAACTCCATGAGTTGAATGATCATGTCATTGATTGATGTTTCCTTGTGAAGGATTGTCTTTTTGGCCACATTGATTGCGTCAAAAAGCTCGCTGAATGGATAATGAACAAAAGCGACACCGATAGTACCGCCAAAAACGATGAGCATTGAAGGAATATTGATAAAAATGGATAACGGGCCGCCCTGTAGTATCGCCATGAGCATCAGTCCAAATGCGGCGCCCATCCCTATAATGGTTGACAGATCCAAAAAAACCTCCAGATGTAATAGCAGTAAATGACCAGGCGGAACAGGTCGGTTTTACCTCTTTTGATAAAACCGATTATCATACGTAATCAGAAACAAACGCTATCGGCTGACGAAAGCCGCTTCTCCTCAGCGTGTACTCTCTATCATAGGCTTTTACAGGTGAAAACTCAAGGTTACAAAGTACATTAGATAAACAAAAAGATATTTTTGCAGATACCGTGCGGGTTGAAAAAAAGGAGGCCGAGAAAGGCCTCCTTGACAGTAAAAATGTCAAAAAAATGACGTTAACGTTTCATATTGATAACCTCACCAAGCAGTTCGTCGATAGTGGTGATGATTTTAGAGTTTGCCTGATACCCTCTCTGGACGGCGATCATTCTGACAAATTCGGCACTCATATCGACATTGGATTGCTCCAGCGAGTTGGTAAATATCTTTCCAAGTTCTGGACCCGGAAGACCAAAGCGTGGGGGACCGGCGGCCGCTGTTGCCACGTACATGTTACTGCCTGCCATTTCAAGGCCGCCCGGGTTCTGGAATTTGGACAAGGTTAATTGGGCAATATTGATCTGCTCACCATTGGAATAAGAGGCGACGACCATTCCTTTTTCATTGATATCGACACTGGTCAGTTCGCCTGCTCCGTAACCGTTCTGATTTTGCGATATCACAATGGAATCACTATTATATTGAGTAGTGTCAAAAGAAATCTTGATGGCACTGTTATTGGCACCGTTATTCCAATTGATAGCGGGCAAGGCAACTTCCGCTACCGGAGTGAGAATATCGCCGTTGGCATCGAAGGTCAGCAGATTGTTCGGGTCAACGGTACCCATTCCCTGGTTGACGTTTGCTGCTGTGGCATCTCCGCCACCGATGACAAGAGGGTTTCCAGCTGCATCTTCAGTTTCGGTGGTCCAGTACCAGTCCCAATTGTTGTCTGCAGCCTCCTTTCTGAAATATACCGTTATCATATGACTGTTGCCAAGTGAGTCGAATACTTCAGTAGAGGAAGAATAGTTATATGAATCGGGATTGGTGTGATCAAATGGAATGGCAACTCCGGCATCATTCGTCGGTTCGGCTGCTTTTGCGTCCAGATTGGTGTTCAGCTCCATTGTCGTTGTTGCATGTGCCTTGATCAGACCGGTATTGGCAACCTGTATGTCTGATGGATCTCCAGGAACAAGTTCATTGGTTTCAATATTGAATTGTTGCCCCTGGACCCGATATCCTTCAGGATTAATCAAGAAGCCATTCTCGTCAAATCTGAAGGATCCGGCGCGTGAATAATACATGGTTTTATCACCGTGCTGTTTCAGCATAAAAAAAGAATCTCCTTCTATCGCGACATCCAGCCCGGATTCGGTGGACTCGAAGGTTCCCTGGCTAAAGATATTATCCACGACTGAAAGGCCGACACCGCGTCCGATCTGTGATACACCGCCGGATCCTGAAACCGATGATGAAAGTAAATCGGAAAAAATGGTACGGGCACCTTTGAAACCGGTGGTATTGGTATGGGCAAGGTTGTTACCGATAACGCTCATTGCATGGCCGTTAGTTGTCAGACCGCTGACACCGCTGTAAAGTGCACTTGAAAGACCCATTTTTTTTATCCTCCGTGGTGGGTTGAAACGTTACGTTTGTTACATCGTTTTTGTGATAATACGGTAGCTGACCAGTTTCCTTCCATGGGCCCTTGTTTCAGCGGAGTATTGGCAGTCGTCAGTGCTGCCGGATCATATGTGTTCAGGAAGTCCCGGAATTCCCATCTTTGTCGTTGTTTGTTCCGGTGGATTCCCCTTCCTTCTGTTGCTTGAATACGTTGTCGTTTATAGCGCCATTTTCAGCGAGCTGTGCTGCGGCCTCATTAACGGGTTTTGCAGAAGCTCCACTGTTACCCATCTTCTCGGTTTCCTCAGGTTTTTCTTCTTCGGCTGTTTCCTGGTCAATACCAGAGCCTGTTTCATAGACACCTTTGATTTCAAGAAGAGAGACTTCTCCACCCCTGGTATAAAGAAGACCGCCATTGCCAGCGTTCAGATCAATACCGGTCACTTCCGAGCGGACAAGTGGTGCTGCGGCGATACTTCCAGCACCCTCGGCAGCTGTTGCCTGAATGACTATGGTATAATCGCCGACGGGAGCAGGGGCGCCTTCATCGGTCAGCCCGTTCCAGTTAAGGAAATGATCACCCGCGTTGAGTTCATTCCCGTCAAGCGTTGCTACCGTTGCACCGTCAAGTTGCAGTTGTAACCTGACCTGTTCAGCCGGACCGTCTAATGAATAGCCAACCTGCACAGGGGTGCCACCAAAAGAAAAGTCGCTGTCAGCGTAGGTCACTTCTTTGCCGATAAGGCTGAGTGCCGAAAGCTTTTGAGAATCGGAAACTGCGGTAGCAACGCCATTCATACTGTCATTAAGGTTGAAAAGCTGTTCAAGTGAGCTGAACTGCGCGAGCTGAGCCGTGAATTCGGTTGGATCATCCGGATTCAACGGGTCCTGGTTCTGCAATTGGGCCACCAACAGGGTCAGGAAATCCTCTTTGCCGAGGATGTTACCTGTTTCATTGCGGTCTTTCTTGTTCTGCGTGGCGGCTGTTGCTGCCTGATTTATTCCTTCGATATAACTCATTGGTTTGGCTTCCTAAATGGTTACGTTGACACCGCTTTCAGAGGGAGCTTCATCAGTAACAGGAGCTTCAATGGTGAAATCGGTTGCGGCAACTGATTTCTTTACATCTGATCGGGAGAACGCGGCTGTTTCTTTATGAAAAAGATCGCTTTGCCGGTGATTGAAGTCATCCACCGTGTCTGTTTGAGCGGTTACAATGAGATTTTCAACGGATATGCCGTTTTCCTGCAGCATTGCCTTTAGCTTTGGCAGGTTTTTATCGATGATATCTTGAGCCTGTTGCGTTTGCGCGTAAATATTGGCTTTCAGTGAATCTCCTTTCATTTCCACATCAATTTTTAATTCACCAAGCTCTGCCGGGTGGAGCTGAAGGCTGATTCGGCCGGATTGTATTTTATTCTGCAATGAAAACCTGCTGACGATCTGGTTTATAACTTTGTTATCCTCGATTATCTGAAAGTGCAGAGCGGTCTGAGAACCTGTTGCAGTTGGTGCTGTTTCCATCGCTGCGGCTGTGGCATGCTGAAACTGGGTCGAAAATGTCGGACTGGAGAGCGAATCAGAGGTTCTGTTTCCGGCAAAGAGGGATGCGCTTTGACCAAGAGCCGTCTGGGAAGGCCCCTCGCTGTTCGTATCGCCGCCCTGTTGCTCACCGGCACCCTGTTTCCCTGAGGTATCTTCAGTGCTGCCTGGTATTGAAGCGATTCTGGCTGACAGGAGTTGGTGGGCGGCGTCCTGTCTGGTTAATGGCTGCTGTCCGTCTGGTTTTATTGACAATGCTGCTTCCGGTATTGTTGCCGAGGCATTGATTGCTGAAAGCGTGATATTGCTTTCTCCTACCGGGATCTCGGCGATCATAGAACTGTTCATATAACCGGGCAGGTGCTGGTTCGCATTTGTATGAGCAAACTGGGCGGTAATTGTCAGCTTGTCATGGTGAGTACCGACCAGAGTGTCAATTTCTGTCAGAATCAGTGAATCCTGCCCCGCTGTTCCTTCGGTTTTATGATCAAATCCAGGCAGATCACCTTTGGTGGTCAGGGATATATGGGCAGTTTGAAACGTCTTGCTGGAGGTATCTGTAGCATGAAGAACGAAACCTTCCGGTTGGTTTGTGGCATTGCCTGGTAGCAAATGTTGTCCCGGCCGCTGCCGGGGTAAACCGATCGTTTTTCCGCTGATCACGGGAAAAAGAGATGTGACGGCATCCGGTGCGTAAGTATTGGTATTCGTATTATCAGTACCGGAAACAAGATTGTTTCCGGCGACGAGGGATGCACTCTTTTCCGGTGTTTCTTCCGGGTCGGACTCGGCCCCTTGAATTTCTCGTGTTTCAGATTCCGCTTTTTTTCCTGTTGTTTTTTCGCCAGGGTTCTGATGGGAAGAAGTATTGTCCGCTTTTGTTGAGACGGCATGGTTAAGTTCGTTGCTGAATCCCGTATCGTCCGTTCCGGGTGATGAGTTGTGCGTCATAGTCTGAGCTGGCAGGTTTGTCCGGGGTGCGGGTGTCATCGGGATTGTGTCCATAGGGTCACTCCAGTTGTATCGTCGAGAAAATCGTGCTTATCTCGGTTGCTTTCGGTTTGTTCAGGTTGTTTAGTATTTTTGCTGCCGCTTTTACCTTCATGTTGGCAAGCAGACGGGCGGCAAGATCGTGTTCAAGTCCGGAAATGGCAAGAGCTGCTTTGACCGGATCCATTTTTTCATATATCTTGCTGAGGCTTTGAATCTTTGCCTGTTCTGCCTCATCCTTTTGCCTGAGGAGTTCTGCAAGTTCCTGTTTCGATTTTTTCAGTTTTTCCAGTTTTGCATCTAACTCGGCAATTTTCTTATCGACTGCTTCCTCAAGGGTCTTTAGTTCATTTTCTTTGAGAGAAAGTTCCTTTTTTCGATCAAGCAGTATTTCTCTTTCTTCCTGAATGGATGCGTGTATTCTTCTTTCTTCAACCGAGGAGAACGATTGCTCTTCTTTCCCCTTTTCAGGGATGGAAAAGGAACGGGCTGGAACACATAGTATCAGTGATATCAAAAGAGTGGTAATAAAACGGTTCATAGTATTTCCCTAATGATTACGGTAGAGAATAGCAAATTCATCGAGCATTGCCGCCTCCTTTTTATCGAGATGAAACTGCCATTTTCGGTTCTGTTTTTCTTTTAATTTTTCCATCACCTGTTGTTCTTTTGACCTCAGTATCAGAAGTTTTCTCTCTCTGATAACTGCCTGTTGTTTTTTTTGCAGCTCTTTGGATAGTGTTTTTATTTCCGTTAAAAGATAGTCAAGCCGCGTCTCATAGAGGATATGCTCATGTATCGAAATTCCCTGCCGGTGAAGTGTGTTCAGTTTGGTAACAAGGGCAGCGTGTTCACCTTTTTTTTCAGCGAGTTGTTTTTTTGTCTGAAGATGAGATTTTCTGGCTTTCTCATAGGCGTTTCTGGCTGTTTCCTTGAGTTTTTTTCGGTAATCGAGAACGGTATCAAGTTGAAACGGTTTCATGGGACCGGAAGGTTTTTATTTATCGCCTCGTCTTCTGTCTTTATTTTTCTTTTCTCTTTCATCTTTTCTCTCACCAAGAATGAAACCGAGCTCTTCTATGGTATCGGAAAAAGATGTTGATTCATCGTAGTTTTGACGGAGAAACGTGTTTATCTGGTCTATCTTGCTCACCGCAAGATCAATGTTGGGGTTGGAACCTTTCATGTAAGCGCCAATATTGATAAGGTCTTCAGCCTCGTTATAGGCAGCAAGGATGGAACGTGCTCTTCCCGACAACTCGAGCTGTCGCGGTGAACAGATATCTCTCATGACCCTGCTGGCACTGTTCATAATATCGATAGCCGGATAATGGTTTTTGGCTGCCAGCTCTCTGCTGAGAACAATATGACCGTCGAGTATCGAGCGAACAGCATCTGCTACCGGTTCCGTCATGTCGTCTCCATCCACAAGGACGGTGTAAAGTCCGGTAATTGAGCCCTGTCCTTCAAATTTTCCTGCACGCTCCAGGAGTTTCGGCAAGGTGGCAAAAACGGTAGGGGTATAGCCTTTTGTCGTAGGCGGCTCGCCGATAGCAAGGCCGATTTCACGCATTGCCATTGCAAACCTGGTGACAGAATCCATGATTAGAAGAACATTTTTCCCCTGCTGACAGAAATATTCGGCAATGGTTGTTGCGACAAAGGTACCGCGCATTCTCAGCAGAGGTGACTGATCTGAAGTGACGACGACCAGTATCGAACGGGACAGCCCTTCACTGCCAAGATCACGCTCGATAAATTCACGTACTTCACGGCCTCGTTCACCGATGAGGGCGATGACATTGACATCGGCCTTAGCGTATCGGGCCATCATACCAATCAGTACACTCTTGCCAATGCCCGATCCAGCCATAATACCCATACGTTGTCCCATACCGCAGGTTATCAGACCGTTTATTGCACGGATACCGAGGTCCAGCGTGTCTGTTATGTTCTTGCGCTGCATTGGGCCAGGGGGCAGGGAATAAAGTGATCGTTCTTCTGTAAGTATGGGTTGAGGAAGACCATCCTGGGGTTGTTCCATTGCATCGATAACCCTGCCAAGCAGGTTGCTGCCAACCTTGATGGTGGCACTGTCCTTGAAAATACCAATAAGACTGCCGGGTCCGAGTCCTCTCAAATCTCCAAGCGGCATCAACAGGGCACGATTATCGGAGAAGCCGACAATCTCAGCGAATACCGGCTCATTTCGACGATCAAGCGGACGAATTTCACAAAGGGCACCAATGGTTGCATGGGGACAATATCCTTCGATGACCAGGCCAATGATTCGGGTGACTTTTCCCCAGACCTTTATTGGATTCAGGTCTTTCATCTTTTTTTTGTCAAACAGAATATTATCCACGACAACTATTTATCTTTATAATTCTTTCAGGCTATTACGAATGACGTCGAATTGGCTTGCCAGTGTTGCATCGACCGTGCAATTTTCCGATTCGATTTTACAGCCGCCTTTTTCAATGGTTGGATCCGGCTTGATGATAATTCTCTCCAGGCCGCTTATTGCAGAAATGAGAGCAGGCGATCGGGTTTCGATCACCTCTTTATCCTCAGGGTTGAGGTAAAGTTTGAATTCACTCGATTTTACCGCCTGATCGATTGCGGCCCTGACCGTGGCGGTGATTGTTTCATCCTGTTCGTTAATGGAATGTCTGATGATTTTTTCTGATAAGGCGATAACAAGGTCGAGCATTTCTCCCTTGCTGTTTTTCAGGATGGTCTCCCGGGTCTCGTTCAGCAACTCGCATGCCTGGTTAAGCGCGTTGACTGCGGTACCATAGTCAAGCTCGGCTTGATCCAGTCCCTGTTTCAGACCTTTCTGGAAGGCTGCTTCTCTGATTTTGTCGAGATCAGGAGCTGGCCGCTGTGGCTGATCCGCTGGTAAATCGGTGGTCTGGGAAGGAGACTCTGTTTCCCGTGGTGGTTCTGTTGTTTGCGTTATCTTCTGGTCAATGACGGAAGGAATGCTGCTTTTCGTGAATTCCTGGTCTGGGGATTGTCTTTCCACAGCAGTTTCGGAAAGAGAAGCTGTTTCTTTATCCTCTGTATTCCGTGAGGGAGGTGAAACCAGCTTTTCCGGAATAAATGCTTTCTGGCTTTTGTAGAACCTAGACAAGCTCATCGCCGCCTCCGGAACCGAGAACCAGTTTGCCTTCCTCTTCAAGTTTCATAGCAATTTTTACAATAGACTGCTGCATTGCCTCGACCTCGGAAAGTCTTACCGGACCCATCGCCTCAAGGTCGTCCCGGATCATGTCGGCAGCGCGAGTAGACATATTGGCAAAGATTTTCTCCTTCATCTCGTCGGAGGCTGTTTTCAGGGAGAGCGTCAACGAGTCGTTGTTCACTTCCCTCAGAATCATTTGCAGTGATCTGCCGTCAAGGGCCACAAGGTTTTCGAAGGTGAACATCAGCTTGCGTATTTCCTCTGCCATTTCGGCGTCTGTTTCTTCTATTGCTTCAAGGATATCAGCGTCAAGATTGTTTTTCATGTTGCCAAGCATGTCGACAACCTTGGTCATTCCCCCGATTTCACGTTGTTCCTTGCCGACGACAAGTCCGATTTCACGGTTCAGAGCATCCTCAATATTTGCCAGAACCTCCGGAGAGACCTTGTCGAGTTTGGCAATGCGGTAGACGACGTCAGCCTGCATATCTTCCGGCAGGCAGGACATGATTTCCGATGCATGTTCGACATGCTGGGTAGAGAGAATGAGAGCGATAGTCTGCGGGTGTTCCTTTTCCAGAAGCCCGGCAACCATCTGTGGTTGCATCAGAGCAATTGTTTCCAGAGAACGGGATTCGGTACCGGAGATGAATTGTTCCAGCAGCATTTCTGTTCGTTCCCCTTCTTCTGTGGCATTGATTGCATTTTTGGCAAACTCGTTACCTTTGACAAAAAGCCCGGCAAACTCTTTTTGCGCATCGGTAAACATATTGAAGACTTTCTGTTTGATCTCGGTCGGAATGTGTTCTATGGCGGCCATTGCCCGTGTCAGTTTTCTGACATCATCATCGGATAGTTCCTGAAATATTTTCGCTGCTGCCTTTTCTCCAAGATGAATGAGAAGAACGGCAGATTTGTTAATGCCGGTCAGGGATTCAATGCTCATGTCCTTATGCTTCCTGGATCCAGTTTTTTATGATGTAGGCAGTGGGTGCCGGGTTTCGCATGACCTGGTTTCTCAGATCGGTGATAAAATCTTCTTCGGTAACGGTATGTATCTGTTCTTCCCGTTGTTTTCTCTGAATTATCTGGTTCCTTTCCCGTTCCAGTTCTTCTACCGTTTTGTAATGTTCGGTGACTTCACCTTTCAATGTTTTCATAACAGGTCTGATTAAGAGAGCATAACAGAGCAGAGCAGCAAGCACTATCAGACAGATCTTTATGATTGGCAGGAATTCGTACAGAAAATGCGCCGGTATCCTCTCTGAAAGAAGTTCCTCTTCTGGAGATACGGTAAAAGGCATTGAGACGATATTGATCTGGTCACCCCGTTTTTTATCGATACCGAGCGCGCTTGAGATCATGCGTTCAATGGATTGCAATTCCTCATCGTCCAGTGGTAAGGTTTGTGTGCTTTTCCCCTTGTCTTTACTGATCGTTCTGTCAGCAACGAGGATGGAAACAGAAAGAGATTGAATCGTACCAACGGGATTGACGATCTTGCTGATTGTTTTGCTGATTTCGTAATTGGTGACGCGCGATGTCTTGTTTACCGGAGGTGTATGTGAAGAGAGGCCCCCGGTGTTTCCCTGAAGATTTGACTGAACCCCTGGTATGCCGCCGCTCGTCTGCCCCCCTTTGCTCTCCTGGTTCATCTGTTCACTTCTGACCACCGGTTCCTCTGAATCGAACAATTCCTCAGTTTTTTCAACCTTGGAAAAATCAAGGACGGCGGTCACCCTGACCATGGCCCTGTTTTTTCCCATGATCGTATCAAGTAAATCCTGAGCCCGCATCTCCATACGGTGTTCCACATGCTGTTGGAAGGCCAGCATATCGGTGGAAAGCAGGTTTTCCTCATCCTTTTTTCTTTCTCCTTCGAGAACCATACCATTTGAGTCAATTACCTTTACATTCTCAGGATTCAGACCGGTTACCGACCCGGAAACGAGATGAATGATACCCTGAACCTGATCGGGTTCCAGTCTTCTTCCGGCGGTAAGGGTTACAATTACCGATGCTTTCGGGCTTTTCTGCTGGTTTTTGAAAAGCCGCTTTTCTGGCAGGGCGAGATGAACACGGGTCGCTTCAACCGGTGCCAGCGATGTGATCGTTCGGGCAAGTTCACCCTGGAGGGCACGGGTGTAATTTACTTTCTGTACGTAATCGGTAAGAGCAAAACTTTGTTTGTCGAAGACCTCGAAACCGACGCCGCCGCCACGAGGCAGACCATTGGCTGCAAGGCTTAAACGGGTTTCGTATATCTTGTCAGCGCCGATCCAGATATTTCTCCCATTGTTTTTTAGCTGGTATGGTATCTTTTGGCTTTTAAGCCAGTTAACCACTGCACCAGCATCCGCTTCTGCCAGGTTTGCATACAGAAGTTGATAGTCAGCTACTCTTGACTGGATGATGAGCAGGGCGAAAAGCGATAGTGAAACGAGGGTGACAGCTCCAAGGGCGATTTTTCTTTTGAGCGGCCAGTCCATAATAAGACGGAAGATATTTTTACGTTCCACCGGACCAGGATCTGTCAGCTGTTCGTTTTCATCCTTGATTGGTTCGTCTGTAGCCATAACGGTTCCTTTTTTGGAAAAGAAAGTTATACGATTTTGTTACAATCAGATTTGCATGCGCATGATTTCATCATAGGCACTGAGGGCCTTGTTTCTGATCTGCACCAGCATCCGCAATGATAAATCGGCCTGTTCAACGGCTATCATCACATCATGCAAGTTCTGTGCTTCTCCAGAATGTAATTTTGCTATCGCATCGTCGGCTGCCTGCTGAGCATCGTTGACCTGTTCAATATGTGACGATATCAGTGTGGAAAAATGGTCCTTTGTTTCAGCTGTCGGATTGGTGCCTTCCTGATTGCTCTGAGATATACCTGTAGCCGGACTCGCTGCTGGATAAATAATCATGTTTTATTATCCTCCAATCTCAAGGGCTTTCATTGCCATTCGTTTTGCTGACTTGATGGTGGTTACGTTAGCCTGATATGATCTCGTTGCTGACATCATGTCCACCATTTCCTCAAGGACACTTATGTTGGGCATTTTAACATAGCCTGAATCGTCAGCATCGGGATGTGATGGATTGTAGATGATCCGTGGCGCGGACTCGTCTTCGATTATTCGGGTTACTTCCACTCCCTGAACACTGTTTTTCATCTGTTCATTGAGCTGTTCGGTGAAGCTGATCGGTTTACTTTGGAAATAGACGGACTTCTTTTTATAGGGTCCGCCTTCAGGAGTTGATGTACTTTCTGCATTGGCAATATTTGAGGCGATGGTATCGAGTCTTGTTTTGTTTGCTTTCAGAGCTGACGCACTGACTTTAAAAGTATTGAAAATGTCCATTCTGTTTTCCTCCGAAAAAAGACAATAAATTGACAGTTGTTATTGACCACCAGATATGACGTATTTAAGCAGGGATAATTTCTTTTTCAGCAGCTTGGCCGATGTTTCGTACATGATCTGATTTTCTGACAATGCGATCATTTCATTATCCACGCTTACTCCGTTTTCATCTCCAATGCCCGTATGATCGGGGGTGCGGACGATAGTACCGGTTATCTCTTCGATCGTTCGGGAACCAACAGGAATGTGTTTTTCATTGGTGACGGAAAGCAGGGTGTTTCTACCGTTAATTGCATTTTTAAGATCTTTTTCAAAGACCAGGGTCGCTGGTGCATAGCCCGGTGTTTCTGCGTTGGCAATATTGGATGCGATGATTCGCTGATTTGCCGATCTGAGATCAAGAGATTTATGCAGCAGTACTGTTGTCTGATCAAAGAGGTTTAAGGGGTTCATCTCACGGCTCCTATAAATTTTCAGTTAATTGTGAAATCTGCAGGTCTCTCACGGCATATTTCTTCCAGATGGAATCGTCGTCTTTTCCTTCGGCAATATCAGTGAGCAGGTGCAGGGCTTCTTCGTCATCTCCCTTTTTCCTGGCTATTTCGGCAAGGCGGTACGATGCCTGATCCCTGTATCTGGTTGTTTTTCGAGACTTCTTATATATCGCTTCGGCATTTGTGTTGTCTTCATTGACAAAGAGACTTTCTGCCAGCATGAAATGCAGGTCATCTTTCATTGGTATTTCTGCCTGGTAGAGGGGGAAAAGAAGGTCTGACACCTTTTTGTACTGTTTGGCTCGATAGTGGAGGGTGGCAGCAAGAAAGACATAGCGATTATCATCGGGGAGAGGATCGGGCATCAATGCAAGAGCCCGATCGATCCTGTCGTTCTCAAGGAGACTGCTGAGTCTGAGATAATCGATTTCCTTCCGGTATGTCCCTTCAGGATACAAGTAATGGTATTGGTCCGAAAAATCCTGGACAAGAGTGTCGTCACCTTTTTCATAGGCGACTTCTGTCAATGGTAGAAAGTATTGTTCTTTTTTATTGGCTCCGCTGACTTCTGCCAGATACCGGTAGAGTTTGAGTGCGTCATTGAACATACCGATCTGTCGATAGGCGCAGGCCAGATCCGAAAGGATCGAGATATCTATCCAGTTGTTATCAAACAGTTTTCTGTTTTGTTTGGCAAGGGTTATGGCTGCGGTATATTTTTTTTCTGCGATCAGTCGTTTGAGTTCTGACGGCACCAGCTGGATAAGAAGGGCTTCGGCATGCGGTCTTATACTGCCACTGCGAAAATTTCTTAACAGAGTCATGGTCAGCGCGATACTTTTTTCATTGTTACCGGCAAAATGATAGAGCAGGGCCTCCTTAAAATAGGCTTCTTCGCTGACCCGACGATAGATCGATTTTTCTCCAAGTGCACGGTAGTATTTGAGTGCGGTACCTGACCACTTTTTCCTGGTCAGATACTGGAGGTCGGTTTTCTTGAGAGCTGCCCGGAAACCGGCTTCGGTACCGGGAAAGGCATCTTCGATTCGACTGAATTCTGTTATCAGTTTAACGACTTCATCTCTGGATTTCAGTTTGGCCATCGAACTGCGGAAAAAGGCTTTTGCCAGTTCAGACGGTTTGGCAATAAGTCGGGTCAGACTGGAGTAGCATTCAGAACTTTTGGCGAATGCTGATTGATCGTATAATGCGGAGCAATAGCCATTAAGCGAATAGGGTTGTTGTTTGAGTTTACTTTTTTCAGCGGCAAGATCGTAGGCAACAAATGCCTTTATCATTTTATTTGTTGCGTGGTAATAATCGGCCTGTCTCAACTCTCTTCTGAATTCAATTTCCGGTGGATAGGCAAGATCGTCCCGTTCAAGGGTTGCTGCAAGGTCATCCAGTTGGCTGGTGGCAAGCTCTGTTTCTGCAAGACTGAGGAGAACATAGGGAAGAAGCGGATGATTGTTGTTTAGCTTTTGGCTTAAGGCCTTCAGCTCGTAATTGCCACCATAGGGATCGCCATGAGTGACGATGAGAATGGCCAGCAGGTAAGAAGAAAAAAGACCGACCTGTTCTGTCGGATATTTTTCCTTAAGAAGAAAAAACTGTTTGTAGGCACCTTCGAAGTTATCAGCATGCATCAGGGATTCGCCATAGCTGAGGGCAAGTAATTTTTTTATGTCCCGGTCAGGTTCGGCGGCGATCATCTCTTCAAGTTTTTTTGAGACCTTGAACCAGGCGCCTTCGCTCGCATGGACCAGGGTTTTTTCCGGGATCAGGGAGCTGTTGCCGGTTTTTCCTGGAGGGAGAATGCGAATAATCGGGAAATCAGGAGTATAGGCTTTTACTGGGGCATCTAGTGTTAATGGTGATTCATAGAAAGAGAAAAATGTTTTCCAGTCATGGGCATACCGGGAGGCAACGAGAGGGTTCGAGAAATCTTTTGTTTTGCGGTCAAGAAGCGTGACTCCTTCCAGTTCACGCATGAATGTATCATATGTTTTGCTAAAGCGGTTACCAAGAAGGATATCTGCCACCAGGACAGGGTCTTTGCCTGAAACAATCGCTACTTTCTGTGGTGTATATCTGAAAAAAAGACTAATGATCGAGTCCGTGCCATGAGATCGTGTCAGCATTTTGATAATTTTGTCATCAGCTTCGAAAAAAACAGGATTTTCGTCAATTACCGTGTTTGTCAAAACGATATCAAGACGTTTACCTGTGATCTTTTTTGAATAACGGGGTGGTGTGTCAAAGGAGAAGAACAATTGCACAGAATCTCTTGTCTGAGACTTGCTTATCTTGGACAGACAGGATTGAGCGTTTCCTGGTTCTGTCTGAAAAGAGCATAGAAACAAAATAGTGGCGATGAATAGACATGATCTCATTTGATTTTCTCCTGGGTTTTTTTATGCAATAAGCGTTCCAAGGTTTTGGTGTGTGATTGTTTTTCTGCCTGGTACGCCTGGGCAACCCCTTCTTCTTCGTATCGGTCGTTAAGGTCAAAATATTGACATAAAAGCGGGACAACTGGTCCTGTTCGCAATTTGCTTGAGGCTCGAAACGGCAGGAAAAAGCAAAGAAGAGGTTTGCTTTTTCCTGGATAATTCTGATACACTTTTAACTGGTGAAATTACACTTATTAAAAAATATAAGTGAATGATATTTAACACATTAATAATAAAGAAATAATCAGCAACAGGAGGAAGTGATGGGTAAAAACGTATTACTGGTAGATGACTCCAGTACCATGAGAAAAATCATTGGAAGATCATTGCGACAGGCTGGAATTGATTTCGATAATATCTATGAGGCAGCAGATGGTATTGAAGCTCTTGAGCTTCTGGAAAAAGAGGTCGTTGATATCGTGCTCAGTGATATCAATATGCCGAACATGGACGGCATTTCATTTTTGAGAGAAAAAACAGCCCGGGATCATCTGAAAGATATTCCGGTTCTGATGATTTCGACTGAAACAGGTGATGATATTATTGGAGAAGCAAAGTCTCTCGGAGCGGCAGGTGCAATCAAAAAACCGTTTACACCGGATAAAGTTAACGAGGTACTCAGGCCTCTTCTTTGAAAAGTCTTCTTGACAGGAGCAGGGCATGACGATGAGAGAAAAAATAATCGATTCAGCCACAGAAATATTTACGACGATGGTGATGATGGACATAAGAGCATTGGATGAGCAGGTGGAAACAATAGATCCCTTCTCTGACAGTATAACCGGTTTGATCGGACTCGCTGGATCTTACAAGGGAATCGTTGCAATCCATTTGCCACATCAGGTTGCCTGTGCGATAACCAGTAATTTCCTGGGTATGGATATTACTGATATCAATGAGGATGTTGAAGATGCGGTTGGTGAAATTGCCAATATGCTCGGTGGTAACATTAAAACAGTATTGTCTGATAAGGGCAGTGACGTTGATCTGTCTCTTCCGTCGACAATAAGTGGAGCGGATTATGGGTTTCAAATCCAGAAAAATGCGGAAAGGACAATCGTAAAGTTTTCCGCAGAAAAAGGAGATTTTTTTATAGAATTACAGATTGAAAAATAAATGGGCACGAACAGGGGGATTCGAGTCACCATTGAAATGCTCCCTGTTCTTTGAAAGAAATGGAAAAAGAAAAACTGATTGAAGAGCTTATAGACGGGAGTCGAGACGTATTCTCAACCATGGCGATGGTCGAAGTGACTGCGCTGGGTCTTGCTGGTACGAGCAGAGATAAACAATCGGATCTTACCAGTATTATTGGCCTAGGTGGAGATATTGCCGGCGTTCTTTCTATTCATTGTACTGAAAGGTTTGCAAAAGGGGTAACCGCAGCATTGTTGGGTATGGAAGTTGCAGAAATCGATGACGATGTCAAAGATGCTGTCGCCGAAATTGCAAACATGATTGCCGGAGCTGTAAAAATTTCTTTTGAGCGTAGAAAAAAGAATATCAAACTTGCTATTCCAACTACCGTTATTGGAAAATCGCTTAAGTTCAGCGGCGGTGGAGGGAATCATATAACGATTCCGTTTTCATCCGATGTGGGTGCCTTCTGGGTTGAATTGAGTTACAAGGACTGAAAAGCATTGAGTGTACATCTATATTTTCTGCCTGAACTGCCGATAAAGAGTTGAGGGCCATTGTGTCATCAATTCCTCTGATGACGATAACCTGAGCGGAGATATAGACAATGGGCCGTACTATATAAAACGATAGATAGGTAAATCAAAGGTAAAATTTCTGAACATCTGATAACCTGTTAATGAAAACAAGGGAACGTCTAGACCGCGTCCTTCAGGCCGCACATGAACGTACTCAGCAGGAAGTAGGGAGCCTGATCGGGGCCGAGTTTCTGTTGACTGCCAATGACAGCGAGATCGTGTCGAAGGAGTTTTTTTTCGATCAACCGCTTGGTAAACAGGTCTTTGCCAAAATGGATATTGTTGGAGATCTTGAAGGCAAAGGCGGTTTGCTGATCTCGATAAAAGATGCGATACGGCTCGGTGGAACCTTGATTATGCTGCCGCCGGCAGAACTGGACGACGTGGTGGCAAATGAGGCGTATGACGGAGAAACAGAGGATTCTTATGGAGAGATAGCCAATATTATTGCCGGCTCCTATACAAAAACCCTGGAAGAACTGTTTCCGAAGGCGTGCCGGTTTATCAGAAAAGAACAGGAAGTTCTGGTTCCGGTCAAGGTTGATATCGCGTCTGATGAGCCGATACCAAATGGCCGGTACTATCAGGTATCCTGTGGAATGCAATTGGATGGTAAAAAGCTTGGGAACCTCATTATGCTGATTCCTGCTGAACCGTTTGGACTGGTGCCTGCTGAAAATGAAGATGAACAGGGTGCCGCTGCAGAAGAAACGGAAAAGGGCAGTGATCAAAACCACAGCCAGGTGTCAGCCTTGTCTGCGGAGGAAACAGGTGGAGCAGCCGTTGTTGAAGATAGTGATGCAGACTCAGCTCGTGCCGAAGTACAGAAAGAAAGCAGCGAAGGTCAACAAAAAGATGTTGTAGAAAAGCATAAGAAACTGATTGATTCTCTGCTCGAAACATGCCGGGGGAAGGTTGAAGAAGAAGTCGGTTCCTTGCTTGGTGTCGAGATCTCGTGTACGGGTCTTGATAACAGGATCATTGGCAAGGAAGATTTCTTTTTCGAAGAGGTGTCGGGGAAACAGGTTGTCGCTGATCTTGATGTTGTCGCTGATCTTGGAGATACCGGTTATCTGGTTGTGGATCTGAAGGATGCGATCCGTATTGGTTCAACCTTGATCATGCTTCCTGCCAAAGAGCTTGAAACAGCGGTCGCCGAGGAGGATTTCGGGGCTGACTGCCAGGATGCCTATGGTGAGATTGCCAATATTATCGCCGGTGTCTATACAGCAGTTTTTGAGGAGCAATACAAAAAACCGATTCGCTTTATCAAAAAAGATATAAAAGAGATTGTGCCGATGAAGGTCGATATCGAGTCTGATGAACCGATCGTCGATCAGGCCTATTATATAAGCCAGATGTCGTTGGCAATGGACGGGCATGCATATGGAAAACTGCAACTGCTCTTTCCTGCGGCAATGTTTGGTCTGGAATCATTGGCTGCTTCCGCTGATGAGAACCCTTCGGTCACAGAAGAAAGGTCGTCTGCAACTGCCGATTCCGGTGACGGTCAGAAGGCAATGGAGCAGGCGTATCAGAGGAGCGGTGATGCAAGTGCTGGTGGAAAAAACAAGGATATTCTGATTATCAGTGATTCTGAACATGATTTGCAACAGATTACTGATGTTATTGAACGTTATGGCTATACCCGTATGGTTCTTTCTTTCAGGGATAGTGTCAATGAGTATCTTCCTGGCTCATTCAAAATGGTTTTTGTCGTTTCCCGGGTGGTTGATGAGCAATTGTTTGGAATGGCAATAAAAGTAAGTACAGCCTGTACCTTGCCGGTGATTGCTGCTGGACCTCAATGGACGAGAACTAAGGTTATCAAGGCGGTAAAATACGGAGTGACCGATATTCTGCTGACACCGGCTGAAAAGGGCGATATTGAGGATAAGCTGGAGAAGAACCGGGTGGAGAAGGCAGCCTGACGGGATTTTTACCAGTGATTATTGAGCTGTTTCTTTTTGATTTTTTCAAGCAAGGTGGTTCTCTTGAGGCTCAACACACGAGCCGCTTCCTTTTTGTTTCCTGCGGTCATTTTCATGGCTTTGATAATCAGCTCTTTTTCAAAATCGTTGATAAGCTGATTAAAATCAACCGGCCCATTGCCAAGATCAATCTCCGGAATTGATGATGGTGACGGGGCAAGGAGTTCTGCCCGCTCTCTCCGGTTGTCAAGAAGGGGCGATCTGGCCGGGGACCGTTCCGGCTGTTGGCTGTTTTGAGCTGCTGTTTCTTCCCGCTGGACATATTTTTCAGGAAGATCATGTGGGTGAATGTTTTTGCCACTGAAGAGAATCGACATATGTTGCACAAGATTCTCAAGTTCCCTGACATTACCTCTCCATTTACAGTCCATTAAATGCTGAATGGAAGGGGGGGTAAAGGTGATTTTTTTTCTGCCTCTTTTTGCTGCATAGGAGTTGGTGAATTCCTGAAGTAAAAGGGGGATGTCTTCGATTCTTTTTCTCAGTGGCGGTACTTCAAGCGGGATTACGGTAATTCGATAGTAAAGATCTTCTCTGAACTGGCCATTTTTAACCTGTTCTTCAAGATTGCAATGGGTAGCGGCAAGGATTCTGGTATCAACCGGTATCGGTTTGAGCGAACCGACCGGCTCAAATTCTTTTTCCTGAAGAACTCTCAACAATTTTGCCTGCAGTGCCGGTTTCATATCGCCAATTTCGTCGAGAAAAAGGGTTCCTTTGTCGGCGTATTGAATTCTTCCCTGTTTTGACTGGTGAGCACCGGTGAAAGAGCCTTTGATATGGCCAAAAAGTTCGCTTTCCAGTAAGTCGTCAGGGATGGCTGCGCAATTGACTGGAACAAAGTGGTGTTTCTTTCTCTTGCTGCTGAAATGGATAGCGCGAGCCACCAGTTCCTTGCCGGTTCCTGATTCTCCTCTTATCAGAACGGTTGCGAAGTCATCATCAGCAATACGTTCAATAAGGTAAAAAAGCTTCTGCATGGCCGGGCTTTCTCCGATAAATCCAGGAAAGCGAATATATTTCTGATGGTTATCTGTTGTTTTGGATGCTCTTGTATGGTGGATTCGATGTGAGATTCTTTCCAGAGAAAAAGAGAGTTCCGATTCAACAAGAGGGCAAAAACAATAATAGGACATATTGTTTTCAATCGCCGTCTGAATGAATTGTTCATTTGACGGGTGAATAATTGGGATGATCTGGGTTTTTCCCGATGTGAAAAAAGGAGCGTTCAGCAGGATTTTTCTGTCGTCTCCAGACGTACAGATCGTTGTTGAGATGATAATGTGATAGAACCGCTCAGAAAGGCTGTCTGCAATCGGTTGACCGGATAATTGTGTTATCTGTGCTGAAGGAAACTTTTTTTTTGCTGCTGTTGTTGCAATTCTGGCGTCTTCCGTGTCTTCTATATCTACAAGTATCGAAAAATCTGTTTTCATTCTGGATACCTATTATGCGGGTTCGTGATGCATCAGGTCTGCGAGCCTGCTCGAGGTACGTCTCATGTTCAGGCTCAAAAGACGTGCGATTTTCTGAATTATTTTTACGCCGAGTGTCGGTGATTTCTGGATCAGCAGGTCAAACCCTTTCTCTGTCAATGTTACCATGGTTGTTGGTTGTTTTGCGAGAACCGTTGCAGACCGGGGCGATTTGTCAATAAGAGCCATTTCACCAATGGAACTTCCCTTGGTCAGTCTGGCGATGATAACATTTTCACCCGTTTCAGATTTTTTCATGACTTCCAGTATACCCCGCACGACAAAACCCATAAATGTTCCCCGATCACCTTCAACGAAGAGAAATTCACCGCGTTGAAGGTGGACATAGCTCATATGACGTGCCAGCGTTGTGAGTTCATCGACGTGAAAACTGTCAAAAATCGGGAGACTCACCAGAAAATTTCTGGTATCTTCTTCTGATTTTGTTAATTTGATTGAATCCATGGTTGTTGTCTTGTCTTCTTTAGTATCTGTTTGTTGTACGAACGGTATTCCTGATTGGTCGATGTCCTTTGTGTCAAAAAACGGACACAAGGAAGATGTTTAAAAGTATATCATAAAAAAGTGATATGAAACAAGGTGCTTTCCCGAAATTAAAAAGAAAAATATTGCTGAAAAATCTAAATCAGGTTGAATCTCTGATTATTCCGGTTTGTGGTTCATCAAAATGACACTGGTAAAAAGGCTGTTTACTTCTTGTCTCTGCTCGCTTATATGCCAATTTGTTTTTTTGGGGTGGTATGCAGAAGCAGGGGAGAATCGGCAGGTTGTTGAGAAAGAGATTGCGTTTTACGCGACAGTATCTTCCGTGACGGATGGTGATTCTCTAATTGTAAAGCGTGATGGGACGGTTTTAAGGATCAGACTGTGGGGGGTGGATGCTCCAGAATATGATCAGCCGGGAGGACGTCAATCTAAACGCTATATGAGGCAGTTGTTGAAAGACAGACATATCATTGTCGTTCCGAAAACGGTCGACAAATATGGAAGAATTGTTGCCATCGTCAAAAATAAAAAGGGGATTGTCAATGAAATGCTGATAGCAAGTGGCAATGGTTGGGTACATAAGTATTTCTGCAAGAATACGGTGTGTGACCGCTGGTTTGATCTTGAAAGAAAAGCAAGAGATTCCGGAATCGGTCTTTGGCATAACAGGAAACCGGTTGAACCATGGGTGTGGAAATCGAGAAAACAGGGTACATGGTCGATGTGGTAAGATACCGGTAATGAAAAAGATATTATTGAAAATATTGTCAGGTTTGAGGATGAAAATGTTTTATCGAATTGTAATTGTTTGTGTTTTTATGGCTCTTTTTCCTGGTGTTGCTAACCTTGCCTTCGGGGCGTCGGTAAGTGCTGAAGTTCAGCAGAACAGGGATCGGTTGATTGATGAAAACAAGTGCCGGGGATGCAATCTCAAAGGAGCCAATCTGAACAGGCTTGATTTGACCGGTGCTGATTTGAGTGAAGCTGATCTCACCGGTGCAACATTTTTTCTGAGTGATTTAAGTGAGGCTGATCTACAACGCAGTATTTTGACAGGAGCACAATTTGGTGGTGCCGATCTGTCTCATGCGAATCTCACGGGCGCTGATCTTCGGGAAGCGGAAATGTCCGGAGCATATATGGTTGGGGCTTTGCTTGATGACCGTTTTGAAGAAAAAAAACTGACGTATGATGGCGTAGCGGAAAATGAAGAACAAGATGTTTCTGAGCTGGATATGAAAAAACAGAAAGAACCGGTTGCTGTTCAGCAAGTTGCATTTTCAGAAAAGAGAGATTCTGAAGCAGCGTTACCTGAAGAACAGCAGGAGAAAGAAGGTCTGAATGTTGTTCAGACCGTTCAGAAAGCACCGCCGTTGAAGAAATCCCAGCCGGTTGAAGAAATAACTCTTGAACGGAACAGTGGTATCGTAAGAGATCAGGGAGAAGAGACAACCCAGGTTGTTGAGCAGGAAATTGAGTCTGCCGTTCAAAAAAAGATGCAGTCTGCGGGAAAGGCAAAGACAGCGATAGGTCCTGCCCAAAGTCAGTCCGGTCAGCCGGTCGAGAAAAAGATATCGGCAAACGATGGTCAGCAGGAGCCTGGTGAAAAAGAAACACCTGTTACAACTGAAAAAAAGAGCGCAATGAGCGTTTCACAAGAGACGCTGCTTGCAAGACTTGAAGACCGTTCAAAATGTTACCAGTGTGATTTTTCCGGCATTGATCTCTCGGGCAGAGATTTTGGTGACGTTGATCTTGAGGGGGCCGATTTTACCGGGGCAAATCTGGAAGGGGTTGATTTTGATGGTGCAAACCTGAAAAGTGTTTCTTTTAAAAATGCAAATCTCAGGAATGCAAGAATGCGCAATGCGGATCTGTATAAAGCTGATTTTACCGGAGCTGATCTGACCGGCGCCACGTTTGAGGGCGCGAAGGTTGATGGCACCCGTTTTATGAATGCTACCGGGTATATGAAAAACGTAATGGACGGTGGACAATAGCCGGAATCAAAACGGTCACTTTCTGTTTATCAGATCTAGTATCCTGGTGATTCTCAGATCTCTGGTAAGATTTTCATTGAGCAGGATAGTTTTGATCTCGTCGATTTTTTCCCGGGTTTCTGCGATCGTCATTTCAAGGTGCTGAATTGTTCGGGCCGCTTCATTTTCGGTAACAGATTTTGCCTGCTGAATGTCAGAAGCTGAATCCATGATTTCCTTCAGGTTTGAGATCTTTTCAAGCCTGATGAAGAGTTCATCGAAATTGATTGGTTTTTCCAGATAATCGGCGGCGCCTTTTTTCATCGCTTCAACGGCAGTGTCAATAGAAGAATGGGCGGTAATGAGGATAACTTCTGTTTTTGGGTGCATATTTTTTGCCCTTTCAAGCAATTCAATACCGCCAATTTCGTTGGGCATCATCAGATCTGTCAGAATTACATGAAAGGATCGTTTTTGTAGAATCGATTGTGCGTGGCAGCCGTCATCAGCTGTTGTTACATCGTGATCTTCTTTTGCTAGACGCTGCTGCAGCAGTCTTCTGATGACCGGATCGTCGTCAACGACAAGAATAGATAGCTTTTTCATAACACTGCACCTTTATTGCTTCTGATAGAAAATTGAACGAAGATGGCGTTTTGGAACAAAACGGGAGCAGACACCAGTCAGTGATTCAGTTGAACCAATGATGAGATAGCCATCATCGGCAAGAATGTCGGCTATTTTGTTGAATAACTTTTTTCTGTCAGCAAGGGAAAAATAGATTGCAACATTTCGGCAGAAAATGATGTCGAATTTACCAAGAGTGGTAAATGGCTGCATCAAGTTCATTTTTCTGAAACTTGCCATCGCCCTGATCTCATCCTTGATTTTCCACGAATCACCTGTCGGGGTAAAATATTTTTGCAACAACCGCCGGTCAAGACCACGTTCTATCTCAAATTTGTTATAGGTGCCGTAACTCGCCTGGGAAATAGCGTGGTCAGAAATATCGGTTCCCAGAAGACGGAAATGATAATTGCTTAGATTCCCGAGTAACTCTTTGAGTGTAATTGCGATTGAATATAATTCCTGACCGGTTGAAGAAGCGGCACTCCAGATTTTGACCGTTGTTTTCATCGAGGATGAAGCAGGTGTGCGGGCATCAATGATCTCAGGAAGAATTTTATGTTGCATCAGTTCAAACGGTCTTCTGTCCCTGAAAAAAAGGGTTTCATTGGTTGAGATCGCATCAATGATTTTTTGCTCAATCTTTTTGGATCCATCTCTTTTACTGAGGTTGTACAGCTCTTCAAAAGAACGACACCCATGTTCCTGTGCAATAAAACCAAGTCTGGTCTCGAAGAGATATGATTTGGTCTGATCGAGATAAATTCCAGATATTTTATGAATATAACTGGAAATTTTCTGAAGTTCTTGTGGTTTTATTTTCAGCATATACCGGAATGTCTGCGTTTTGTCTGACGGTCAGATTATCTGTGATACTATCTGACACTTTTTACGATTTCTTCAGCGATTTTGTTTAAAGGTGCGATCACATCGACCAGTCCTGATTCTATCGGAACTTTTGGCATACCGAATACAACGCATGATGATTCATCTTGTGCAATGATATGGGCTCCTCTTGTTTTCAATAGTTCAAGCCCTTTGGTTCCGTCATGTCCCATACCCGTCATAATAACGGCGGTGGTTCTGTTTACATAATAATCTGCGATAGATCTGAAAAGATAATCTACCGCTGGTTTACAGGAATTTTCTGGTGGATCGTCGGTAATTTTGATCTGGCGGTTGTTTCCGCCTCCACTCGCGATTAATTTCATCTGTTTACCGCCGGGAGCAATATAGACGACATTCGGTTGTATCTGTTCTCGATCAACAGCTTCTTTAACCCTTAGACTGCATTTTTTATCAAGGCTTACGGCGAGAGATTGGGTAAAGAGGGGGGGCATATGCTGGACAATAAGGATAGGGACTCCGATATCTCCCGGAATTTGCGGCAGTATCTGATTCAGAGCGTTTGGACCACCGGTGGAAATGCCGATGGTGACAATCTCGGATTTTGCCGTTTTTAGAACCCCCGGCAGGTTATTGCGTATCCGTCGAGTGGTGAAAGCAAGGGGCGGCTGTCTGTCTAAACGGCGAAGCCGTCCTGCTGATACGGGCTCCGTTTTTCTCAAGGAAGATGTTTTTCTTGCTGATCTGCTGTACGTCTCTATAATCGGTTTGAGAAGAGCTTTGAGAATACGTTTGCTTTCAGCCTGGTGAGCACTTTGCTGCGGTTTGAGAATGAAATCGAAAGCGCCAAGCTCAAGGGCTTTCAAGGTCATGTCGCTTCCTTCCGCGGTGAGTGTCGATAACATGACGGCACCCACCCCTGGATATCTCTTTCCGATCTCGGACAGCGTTTCAATACCGTTCATAACCGGCATTTCGACATCAAGAGTCAAGAGATCCGGTTTGAGCTGCTTGATTTTTTCAAGAGCTATTTTTCCGTTATGTGCAACCCCGACAAGTTCAGCACACGGTATTTCTTCTACAATATCCGAGATGGCTTTTCGGTAAACGATGGTGTCATCAACGACGAGGACGCGTACCTTGTTCTGTAAAATCATGAAGAGTTATTCTTCTATACTGAGTACCTTTTCTACATCAAGGATACCGATGAGGTTGTTTTCGGTCTTGTAAACCCCGGTGAAAAATTCACCCTGGATCCCCTGCATATTGGCAGGAGCAGGTTCGCGTTTTTGCATATCTGCAGCGACGACATCACTTATCCGTTTGACCAGAAGACCGACATGACCACCGGAATCATTGACGATAATATTGCGTGGATCGAGTGACAGGTCAGTTTCACCGAGGCCAAGTTTTTTACCAAGATCGATGATGGTAACGATCTGGCCACGGAGATTGAGGATACCCAGGACATAGTCCGGCGCCTGGGGTACCGAGGTCATCTGCATTATTTTGTTTATTTCCTGAACCTTGAGAATATCCATACCACAGAGGGCGTCTCCCACATAAAAGGTGGCAAGCTCGACTAAGTTTCTTCCACTATCACTTTTTTGATTATTCATAATCTGACTCGTTTTCTTGCTGCTGTGTTATCCTGTTTATTGCAATGGCTGCAGGGTTAGACGAAATTGATCCTGTTGATTACGGTCAAAAAGCGTATCGTCTGCTAATATTTGCGTTTAACATAGTCATGTACTGATGCCATCAGTTTTTCCTTGTCCAGTTTGATATGATATTCGTCAATTCCAACAGCCTTACCTCGTTCTCTATCTCCATCACCTGCGAGGGTGGTCAGGGCGATGACCGGCATGCTTGAGTATTTGGGATGTGTCTTGATCTTTTTTGTCAATTCAAAACCATTCATGTTGGGCATTTCGATATCAGTAACGAGGAGGGTTATGTCGTCGAAATGTTCTTCTAAAAGATCCCAAGCAATCTGACCGTCTTCCCCTTCGAGTACATGATAGCCGCACTCTTCCATATATCCCTTGACCTGGTTTCTGAAAAAGTTTGAATCTTCAGCAATCAGGATCGTTGGCGGTTTCTGATCAGATTCATCGTCGAAACCGAATGAATCTCCTTCTTCGAACCAGTCAGGGAAGACGGTTTGGGTTAACTCAAATATGTCAACGAGTAATGTTGTATGATTGTCAATAATTGTTGAGCCCATGATACCGGGCTGTTTCAATGTGATATCATCGATATCGGCATCGATTTCAAGGGCGTCAACCGGACCGATAGCCAGAAGCCCGATCGCCCGGGAGGCGATATTGAAGACAATGACGAGCAGGTCTTCATGGTCAGCAAGCGGATTGACCATTGCAACGTCATCGATACAAATCAGAGAAAGACTGCCGCCCCGATATTTGATTATTCGTTTACCGCCCAGTTCTTCAACATCAGATCGTTTAATCTTTTCTATACGCTCCACCTGGTTTAAGGGAACGCCAAATTGCTCATCTTCTGAGCTCCTGAAAATGAGCAGTGCCTGTTTGTCTTTCTTGGCCCGTATTGCCTCTTCTGCTGCGAGTGCTACTTCAGAGGCGCGGTCTGTTCCATCAAGGGAGGTGAGGTGTGCCATCCGGGAAATATTGGAGACATCAAGAATGAGGGCTATCCGTCCATCACCCATAATTGTTGCTCCGGCATATCCTTTACATTGCTGCAGGTGTCTGCCAAGCGGTTTGATAACAATTTCCTCGGAATCCTGAAGTTTATCGACAATAAGGCCATATTTCATTGAACCAGTGGAAACGACGACAATATTGAGTGCTGAATCTGCGGAGATCCGTCTGTCCATAATTGCCCTGCTGGCGTTTGATCCTGAAGATTCAGTCGGTTCCGTCTGCGGGGAAGACGAATCCTTGAACATCGGTGATTCCTGACTGCGCCGGTCACTGATGTGTTGCCGTCTATCGAGCTTATGTTCGTCACTGGCAGAATCATAATAGGTCCGGTCAACGCCGATGACGTCTGCCAGTCTGATAAGGGGGAGCAGATTGCCTCTCAGTCGTACCACTTCAGCGTTACCAACCCGTTCAACCCGCTCTTTTACCTGGCTGGCAGGAATCCTGAGAAGTTCTTCAAGGTTGACTTGTGGAATTGCATAACGTTCACCACCGGTCATGATGATCTGGCAGGGGATAATAGCAAGAGTCAACGGCAGTTTGATGGAGATCGTCGAGCCGACCCCAACCTCGGAAAGAATATCGACGTTCCCGCCAAGCTGGTCGAGATTGGTTTTTACGACATCCATGCCGACGCCTCTTCCGGAAACGTCGGTAACCTTTTTGGCCATTGAAAAACCGGGAAGAAAAATCAGATTGACTTTTTCTTTATCGGACATGGCCTGCGTCTGTTCAACGGTAAGTAACCCTTTGTTAACGGCACTTGCCGCCAGTGCGTCACCGTCTATTCCCTTACCGTCGTCACTGATTTCAATAACAACCTGTCCGGCTTCATGAAAGGCCTTGAGAATAACGATACCACTTTCAGATTTTCCTGCCTTGCGGCGGTCTTCAGGTGTTTCGATACCATGATCAATGGAGTTCCTGACCAGGTGGGTCAACGGGTCGTTAATGGCCTCGATGATTGTTTTGTCGAGCTCGACATCCTTTCCGACGATATTGAGGTCAACTTTTTTTCCGAGTTGTTTTGACAGATCTCTAACCACACGGGGGAATTTGTTGAAGACATTCCCAATGGGCTGCATCCTGGTAAGCATAATGGCTTCCTGCAGCTCTGAAGTGATCAGGTCTATTCGTTGACCGACCGTTTCAGCATTACGCAGATCGTCTGAACCGATGGTTTGCAGCAGCTGATTCCTGCTCAGGACAAGCTCACCGGCAAGGGTCATCAGTGAGTCAAGCAGACTGACATGGACCCTGATGGATGTTTCCACCTTTCCCTGACTTGCAGCCCCGGTCTCTTTACCAGAAGTAAGCGCCTGTGATCTTGCCTGACCGGAGAGAATGGTTTCTGCTGTTACCGTTTTTTCATGATCATCAGCTTCTTCTACAGGATAGTGCTCATCGAGCAGGTCCCGGGGAGTCTTTTCTTCCTGGTCCTGGTTGTCAGCAGTGCTGATCTGTTCGTTAACCGGCTCGTTCTTTTCTTCCGTTTCAGCTGCCGGTACCCCGGATGATATTTCTTCCCTGACCGTTTTCCCTTCCTCCTGCGGGGACTCGACTGCCGCTGTCGTTTCAGGCGATGTCTGAGAAAATTCACCAGTGAAAATGGCATTTAATGGTACGAGGTGTGATTCTATGTCAGTTTCATTACTATTGTGGATATCTTCAATCATTGACTGAAGCTGGTCGGATCCGAGAAGCAGTACATTGATGATCTCTGGTGTGGGAACCAGTTTTTTACTTCGGATCAGGCCAAGAACGTTCTCCATGGAATGGGATAATTCCTGAATCTTGACAAGTCCCATAAAGCCGGCACCTCCCTTGATGGAGTGTGCCGCTCTGAAGACCTTGTTGACGAGGTCTTCGTCTATTTGTGCCCCTGCTTCTTCAATCGAAAGGAGGTCGTTTTCTATATCGGCCAGGTGCTCAAGTGATTCTTCAATAAAACCCTGCAGTATTTCATCATCTTCAATGTGCATAGATATACTCCTGATCGTATCTGTTATCGGGTGGACTATGTAATTTTATACATACAGAATCGATAATGTACAGGGAATTTTATTAAAAAATTAACCAGAGGAGGACCTTGACGAAGGTAAAAAAGAATCTGCAACCCCTATTTTTCTATGGTGATGATGCCGATTTCATAGGTGAGGTGGTGTCCGGCAAGGGGGTGATTATAATCAATGGTTACCTTGTCGTCTTCAACCGAAACGATGGTTGCTGGAATCTCATGGACGGTTCCCTCTCTTGTCATTTTCTGAGAAAGGACCATTCCTGGTGTGGGGGTGATTTTTTTCCCGAAAGCGGATAATGGCAGTTCGTGGATGAGCTCTTTCATTCTTGGACCGTATCCTTCTTCAGGAGGAATACGGATGGTCTTTGACGCTCCTTCCTGGAGCCCTTTTAATGCTATTTCAACGCTTGGTGGCAGCTCACCTTCGCCAATGGTGATAGTCATCGGATCATCTTTTGTTTTGTGGCTGAAAATAGTGCCATTGTCGAGTTTACCCGTAAAAGAGAAGGTAACCCTGTCTTTTTCTTCAATCGTGTACATGGATTTCCCGTTTTTTTTTTTGATTGTGCAGTCCCTGATATCAGATGGTTCAGAGATCGCGATTTTTCTGTCTTGTCTTGAAATGTAGTGGCAAACAGAGGCAGTGTCAATTGTGGAAAACAGATCGACTCGGAGGATAAGACTTCTTCCGGGGTCATATCCTTGACAAATGATTCGGGTATTCATAAGTTAGTGAGCCTTATACGGTACGTGCGTTTGTCGACCGCCTGGAGAAGCGGCAAGACGTGGTATGAAAAAGAGATCCCGGGAAAACAATCATGATTACCTTGAATTTCGAGAAAGCAACAGACGGATTGATGCCCGCAATCGCTCAGGATGAAAAGAGTGGATTGGTTTTAATGCTTGCCTATGTCAACAGAGAGGCTTTTGAAAAAACGGTTGAAACCGGTAAGGCTCATTATTGGAGTCGTTCACGTAATAAGCTCTGGTTGAAGGGGGAATCATCTGGAAATGTTCAGATGGTGAAGGATATTCTGGTTGATTGTGACGAAGATACGGTTATCTATCGAGTCGAACAGATTGGTGGTGCGGCCTGCCATCTTGGCTACCGTTCCTGCTTTTTCAGAAAGGTGGATAAGGGAAGACTGCATATTGTTGAGGAAAAGATTTTTGATCCGGCTGAGGTTTACGGGAAATAAGGAATAGATGAGATGGAGTTGACATGAATTTATTGAAACTTGGACTGCCAAAGGGGAGTCTGGAAAAGGCGACGATCGAGTTGTTTGAAAAGGCGGGCTGGATGATAAAGCCTGCAGCACGCAATTATTTTCCGAAAATCGATGACCCTGAACTTGATTGTTCCATTTGCAGACCTCAAGAGATGTCTCGCTATATTGAAAGCGGGATGCTTGACGCCGGTATCACGGGAAAAGACTGGACTATGGAGAATCAGTCCGATGCTGTTATTGTTGCCGAGCTTGTCTATTCGAAGGTGAGCAGAAAACCGACGCGCTGGGTTATCGCTGTTGCCGGTGACTCTGATATCAAAACGGTTGAAGATCTTCGGGGTAAAAAAGTTGCCACCGAGCTGGTTAATGTAACCAGAAGTTTTTTTGAAGAGCAGGGAATTGCTGTTGATATCGAGTTTTCATGGGGCGCTACCGAGGCAAAAGTGGTATCAGGTCTGGCCGATGCCGTTGTCGAAGTAACTGAGACCGAGACAACAATACGGGCTCATGGTTTGAGAATCATTCATGAACTGATGGAGTCACATACCCAGCTTATCGCTAACAGAGAGGCCTGGCAAGATCCGTGGAAACGTGAAAAGATTGAAAATATTTCGCTTTTACTGCAAGGCGCGTTAAGGGCTGATCGTATTATCGGTCTGAAGATGAATGTAGCCGAAAAAGATCTTGAAGCAGTTGTTAATCTCCTGCCAAGTCTTAACGCTCCGACAATTGCCAACCTGTACCAGAAAGAATGGTTTTCTGTTGAAACGGTGGTATCTGAAGATGTTGTCAGGGACCTGGTGCCGCAACTCTTGAGAAAAGGAGCCCAGGGTATTATTGAATATCCTCTGAATAAAGTTATTTAGCAGGTTTTCTGATGGAAAATCCGGTTAACGTCAGAGAGTAACGCCGGTTAAAGATCAAAGAAAAGGGCATCGGCCAGTCAGATGGAATTTACGAATCCGGAATTTGTTATCAGCGTTCATCGTTTCAAGCAGCTGCCAGAATCGGATCTGCCCGAGATTGCTTTTGCCGGCAGGTCAAACGTAGGAAAGTCCAGTTTGATCAACACCATTGTCGGCAGAAAAAAACTGGTGAAAGTGAGTGGCAGACCCGGTAAAACCCAGGGACTCAATTTTTTTTTAATATCAGGACGCTTTCATCTCGTCGATCTTCCTGGATATGGTTTTGCAAAAGTATCCAAGTCGACGCGATCTGGCTGGGGATCGCTGATAACAGAATATCTTGAAAAAAGAAGACAGCTCTGTTGTGTGGTTGTTGTTGTCGATCTGCGGCATGAAGCCAAAAAAAGTGATCGTGATTTGATTGGTTGGTTGAGACAGAGGGAGATTCCCTATATTGTTGTCTATACGAAAGCGGATAAACTCTCAGGAAACGGCCGTCAAACTCACGCTCGGGCACTTGATGCCGGGCATGGACTGACCCCGGCTGATCGTTTTTTCTTCTCTGCCAAGACAGGGTATGGTAAGGATGCGCTCATCGAAAAGATGAACGAATGTATTGGTCTTGATGCATAAATGCATATCAGGCATAATGTTACTGCTGTGCTAATCTCGTTTGTTATGGTATGCTGATTCAAGCAGGTGCCTTGGTCTGTCAGGGCTTTGTTGATGCTATTGTTTGAATAAAGCTGTATTTTTGGTGTGTTGAGTAAATGTCAAGAAGGAGATTCAGAACATGTCGCCATTTTCGCAGTTATCCTGTTCGAGGATTACGAATTGTGCGGAGAACAAGGAATGCCCTGCTACGGATAATCCTGAGGTAAATTGCTGGGAGCTGTTTGGAACTGACAACCATTCTTTCAACATCTGTCAGGACTGTATTGTTTATGTCTCAAAACAGGAAAAATCCTCCGTATCAGATCATGAACTCAGAGAGATTATGGTACGCAAGGGGATTCTTCCTGTTGCAGGCAAGGCGTGGAGTGAGGGATAAACACATGTGGTAACCGGTTTATATGAAAGTCTCCTGACAGCTTGAAAACGATAGATGTCGAAGTGAGAGCTTTCATGTTTCGTTGTGGCTGGCATACTTGGTCCAGCCGTGCTGGTTAATTGTTAGAATTTAGGTGTTGTCTGATTTAAGGACGGCGAGAAAGGCGTTTTGTGGAATATCGACATTCCCAACCGTTTTCATCCGTTTCTTTCCTGCTTTCTGCTTTTCGAGCAGCTTTCTCTTTCTGGTGATGTCCCCACCGTAACATTTGGCCGTGACATCTTTTCTCATCGCCGAAATATTTGTTCTGGAAATAATGGTGCTGCCAATTGCCGCCTGGATTGCAATCTTGAACATCTGTCTTGGTATTTCTTCTTTCAGTCTTTCACAGGCGTTAAGGCCTCGAGCCCGTGCATTTGAACGGTGTACCAGTTGGGAAAGGGCATCGACTACCTCCCCGTTGACCAGAATATCAAGTTTTACCAGGTCGCTGAGGCGATAATCGATCAGTTCGTAATCAAAGGAACCATAGCCCTGGGTAATCGATTTGAGTCGATCGTAGAAGTCGTAAATAGCTTCAGCGAGTGGTAATTCACAGGTAAATTCTATTCGGCCGGGAGTCGGGTAATGATAATTGGTATTTTCTCCACGCCTTTCCATACAAAGGGTCATGACGGCTCCCATATATCGTTCCGGTATCAGGATCGATGCCTTGATATATGGTTCTTCAATTTTGGAAATAGCGGCAGGTTCCGGATAATACGCGGGATTATCGACAAACAATTCGGTTGAGTCGTTCAGATAGAATCTATAGCGTACTGACGGAACCGTCAGAATAAGGGAAATATCAAATTCCCGTTCAAGGCGCTCCTGAACAACTTCAAGGTGTAGTAAACCGAGAAAGCCGCATCTGAACCCAAAGCCAAGAGCCGCAGAGGTGTCTTTCTGATAAGTGAGTGCGGCATCGTTGAGCTGCAGTTTTTCAAGTGCTGCGGCCAGATCTTCATAATCATCTGTCGATATCGGATAGATGGAGGAGAAGACAACCGGTTGGATTTCCTGGAAACCGGGGAGCGGTTCGGCACAAGGATTTGCTGTCAGGGTAATGGTGTCACCCGGTTTGGCGTCATTGACTGTTTTTATCCCGGCGATGATATACCCGACTTCACCGGTCTTCAATTCCTTTCTTGCTTCCCGTTTCAGTTTAAAATGGCCAACCTCTTCAACCCGATAGGTAGCACCGGTTGACATGAAGGTAATGCTTTCCCCCTGTTTTAGCGAACCATTTATAATTCTGCAGGATATGATCGTACCGCGAAAGGAATCATAATGGGCATCGAAAATACGTGCCTGCAGTGGTTCTTCCGGTTTACCTTCGGGAGGTGGCAGACAGGAAACAATGGCTTCAAGTATTTCCCTTACTCCCGTCCCCTTTTTTGCAGAGCAGAGCTTAATCGTATCACTGTCGAGACCAAGGTCTTCTTCAATTTGTAGTGAAACGGTTTCCGGTTCGGCTGATGGCAGGTCTATCTTGTTGATTACCGGTATAATTTCAAGATCGTTTTCCATTGCCAGATAGAGATTGGCAAGGGTCTGGGCCTCAACTCCCTGGGCGGCATCGACGATCAGCACTGCACCTTCGCAGGAGGCAAGAGCCCGTGACACTTCATAGCTGAAATCAACATGACCAGGAGTATCAACGAGATTGAGCTGGTAGTCGTGGCCATCTTTTGATGTAAAGTCAAGACAGATCGTCTGACTTTTGATGGTAATGCCGCGCTCTCTTTCAATATCCATATTGTCAAGTATCTGATCCTTGAATTCACGTTCGGATACCTGATTGCACAATTGAATCATGCGATCGGCAAGGGTTGATTTTCCGTGATCAATATGGGCTATTATACAGAAATTTCTTATGTTCTTCATATGCTTTCAGAAGGGATTGCCTGTCTGTAACGGTTTGTAAGATAAAATCAGGTTCTTCTATCATAATCATGAAATTAATAAAATAAATTTTCCACCATCATGTCTGATATGGTAGGATGGGTCAAAATAAAGGAGTACCTGAAAATCTTTGAAAGCTGAGAGATCGTGCAGATTCCTGTTGGCGGAGAGGCACGTCTGTTTTTTTCCGGAAACGAAGCAGCTCCATGGAGATATATAAATGAGTTCAAAAAACAAGTCAAACGCGTATGTAACGGAACCGCACGAGAATCCACTTGTTGCTGTTTCCGACGACGAAAATCTTCCGGTTCTCAGTAATCCGGCTCTGCATCGATATTTACAGGAGATAAGCCAGTATGAGTTGTTGTCACGGGAGGAAACGGAGGATCTGGCAATACGGTTTCGTGAGACCGGTGACCCGAATGCCGCGTATCGCCTTGTTTCATCGAATTTGAGACTGGTTGTCAAGGTTGCAATGGACTTTCAGAAATACTGGATGCAGAATTTTATGGATTTAATCCAGGAAGGTAATGTCGGGCTCGTGCAGGCAACCAAAAAATTTGATCCCTATCGTGGTGTCAAGTTCTCATATTATGCAGCATATTGGATACGAGCATATGTTCTTAAATTTATTATGGATAACTGGCGTCTTGTCAAGATTGGCACAACGCAGGCCCAGCGAAAGCTTTTTTTTAGCCTCAATAAAGAAAAAAAACTGCTTGAATCTCAGGGGTTTGCACCGGAACCGAAACTGCTTGCTGAACGGCTCAATGTCAAGGAAAAAGAAGTGGTTGAAATGAGTCAGCGGATGGACAATTGGGATGTGTCGCTTGAGAGTCCGGTAAAAAATGATTCCAACGATGAACAGAAGAGCTTTATCCCCAGTAATGATCCCGGAATTGAGTCCCGGATAGCCGGTAAGCAGATGCAGGCACGCTTAGGTGAGCTTCTTGAAAAGTTAAAGCATGATCTCAATGAAAAGGAAAAGATGATACTTGAGGACCGGCTTTTGACGGATGAGCCGCTGACCCTCCAGAATATAGCTGATCAATTTGATATTTCCCGGGAACGGGTGCGGCAGATTGAAGTCAATCTCCTTGCAAAAATGAAGAAATATCTTGAGGCTGAAATGCCTGATATCGTTGATTTCTTTGACGGTGAAAAAATAATAGTCAATGCATCATAAACAAGAGAAAATAAGACCATGAACGTACCTCTTCTTGATCTTGGACCGCAGCTCAATGAATTACGTGAAGAGATCGTGGCAGCCGTCACCGCAGTGATTGATTCCACGAGATATATTATGGGACCGGAAGTTGAAGCTTTTGAAAAAGAAATTGCCGCCTATTCGGGGACGGCATACGGCGTCGGTGTCTCCAGTGGAACCGATGCCCTGCTGGCCGCGCTGATGGCTCTTGGCATTGGAGCGGGTGATCGGGTGATAACAACCCCATACACGTTTTTTGCTACGATGGGAGTCATTCTGAGAACAGAGGCGATACCGGTTTTTGCTGATATCGATCCCATTACCTATGGGATCGACCCGGTCGAAGTTGAAAGGATCATTGAAGAAGATCGCAGTGGAAAAATTAAGGCAATTATTCCGGTTCATCTATTTGGGCAATGTGCCGATATGCAGAAATTAGTTGACATTGCCGACCGGTATCAGGTGAGTATTATTGAAGATGGAGCTCAGGCAATTGGTGCTGAAATGCCTTTTGAAGCGGACAATCAGAGAACGTGGCATCGTGCAGGGTCCGTTGGTACAGTTGGTTGCTTTTCCTTTTTTCCAAGTAAAAATCTGGGTGGAATTGGTGATGGCGGTATGGCGGTGACCAACGACGAGAACGTTGCGGAAAAATTACGGTTGATGAGAAATCATGGTGCTTTTCCCAAATATTATCATGCCGTTGTCGGTGGTAATTTTCGGCTGGATCCGGTACAGGCAACGGTACTCAGAATTAAATTGAAACACCTTGAATCATGGCATCAAAAAAGGCGTGAAAACGCCGAACGGTATCAGCACTATTTTCATCAGGCTGGATTGATCTCAGATGAAAATCAGATTACGCTTCCGGTACCGGTTTTCAGGGAAGCGGCAGAAAAGAGTGGGGCCGTGGTTAATTATCATATTTATAACCAATACATTATACGGGCAAAGAAACGTGACAGCTTGAGAAAATGGCTTGCTGAACATGATATTGGTACAGAGATTTATTATCCGCTGCCGCTCCATCAACAGGCATGTTTCTGCAAAAAAGGCGATTCTCCTTCCTTGCCCTATGCCGAAGAAGCGGCGGCGGAGACGCTGGCATTACCGATTTACCCCGAATTGACAGTGGAAATGCAGGAATTTGTGGTTGAAACCATAAGGCGTTTTTATCATTAAACACATTGAGATCATAACGGTGTGAGTACTGTTTTGACAATGGAACGAAAAGACGACCGGTGGCTACCGGTCGTTTTGCCCGCCTGCCTCTATCCTCGGTGTTTATACCATCTTGATGAAATCATAGATGAAATATTTTTTACTGAAAATGTATACGGTTTGTCTCATACCCGTCCCGCTGATTATCCTTTTTTTGAACATTTTCACTCTTGTATCTGTTCAGGCAGCTCAATCACCCGAGAGCGTGCCGGAAAAAAGAATCAGGATTGTAAGCAGCACGGAAGAAGATCCTGAATGGAAGCTATGGTGGGATCGGGCCAGGCAGTTTATTCGGGATAAAAAATATGATGAAGCGATCAGTAATTACCGGAAAATACTTTTACAGAAACCACAGATTGAAGAAGTGAAATGGGAATTGTCCAGGGCCTATCTTATCACTGGAGATTATTCCAATAGTTCACTGCTTCTGGACAGTCTGATAGAGACAGATCCTTCGCGGGTCGATTATCTTGTTACCAGAGGAGATGTCGCGTTACGGGCAGGACGGCCCGATAAGGCCGCTGAATATTATGAAAAGGTGATTGAACATGAGCCGGAAGGGATTTTTACCCTCAAGGCTCAGAGAGGTCTGGTTGAGGCATTATTGAGGCAAGACAGGGTCGAGCGTGCACTGCCGTTGATGGAACACCTTTACACGCGCGGGGAACGGTCTCCTCGACTTCTGCATAAGATCGGGCTTTTTTCTAAGGAACAGGGCGCCCTGGAAAAAGCTGGTTTTTACTATCGTCAATTGATTAAGGAAGCTACGATCTCAAAAGAAATCCTTATTGAAGCAGCTGATGTCCTGGAATCACTCGGTCAGCTGGATGATACGGCTGAAATCTGGGAACGATACCTGACCATTGATCCTGACCATCGTGATATACGTCGTAAGGCTGCCGATTTTTATCTTGAATCCAGAAAGTATGATGAAGCACTGACACATATTGAATTCTTGTTGACCCATCAGATTGACCGGCAGCGATATCTTCTGGAGGCGGGGAAAGTGTATCTGCAGGTGAAGGGGAGGGCGGACAAGGCACTGGCCTGTTATGAAGCATACCGGCAGGAATTTCCTGATGGTGTTGATCTCTCCGAAGATATTGCGGCTATTCAGCTGATTCTTGCAAACGATCTTTTGGCCATTGTTGAAAATGATGGCGTCTGGATGTTGTGGCGTGATCTGGCCAAACTTACGCCTGACCGGATCGGTATTTATCGTGCGATGGCCACCATGCTGAAGGATCTTGGTAAAAGCAGGGAGCTCATAGAGGTCTTGCAGATCATCAATCTGCATCGTCCTGATGATTACCAAACGGTTGTTGCCCTCGCCAGCGCTTATTGGGAAAACCAGCGGTATGACCAATGTCTTTCTGTTATCGCCCGGTATGATGGTGAGAAAACAAATAGTGATGATCTTTTCAGGCTGCAGGCTTCATGTGAGCGTGATGGAGGTTATGATCGCCAATTGCTTGATACCCTGACCGTATATGCGGGAATGCATCCTGCAGAAATCACGGTTACACTTGAAGCGGTTGAACTGGCCGGCGAGATCGGGGAAATTTTAGAAATAGAGCCACTTGTTGACAAGACGATCAACAACAAGAATCGTTCCTTACAGGAGCAAAAGCTGCTTGTCACTTATCTCAACGGGTTGGTCAAAAATGGTTTTCTGGGCCGAGCCAGTAAAATCATGGAAGAGATAAGCGAGCCGAATGCGGGAGGGCCTTTCTTTTATCGTCAATTGTCACGGTTAAAAGAAAAAATTCTGCGCTATCAGGAAGATCTGTACGAAGCGGAGCAGGAAGTGCGGATGTATGCTTCGGCCTTCCCCGACGAGGTTGACAGCTATTTGCGCCTGACAGAAAATGCTGTCATCAAGGAAGATCTGTCAGAAGCGGTGTTCTGGCGTGATTATCTTGGTGAAAAAGAACACCCGTCCGAAAAGAATGGATGGGAAGCGGGAGAACCGGTTGCGCTCTTTTTGAATCAGCTGGCTGTTTTGAGAGTAACAGAAGGGGCAGAAGCGGTCATTACCCGCGCCCGTGATTTTTTGACAGACAGAAAGCGGCAGAAAAAACTTGGAAAGAATGATTTCACGGTTTTTCAGACCATGATCGGGGAATGTCTGGTTAGCGGCAGGTCTGAAGCGTGCAAATCATATTTTGATTCCTATCAGAGTGCTTTTCAAAAACAAAAATATTTTCAGTCACTTGAGACACTTATTGAAGTGCTGACAACGAAAAAAAGGGAAGCGTATCACCAGCTTTCGCTGGTTGATCTTTTCCGGCTCTGTGAGCTGTTGCTTGATCTCGAACGTTATCAGAAGGCATTGAAGGTTCTTGCTTATATAGATGAACATCACCAGAAGAGTGAACGGACGGCGGTGATGCGGGCACATATTTACTACCAGCTGGGCTCTTACAAGAAAAGCAGTGAACTATATAACAAGCTCAAAGAAAAATATCCCGGAGAAACCTTTTTTTATCAAAGATACTATTACAGTTTGTATCATGACGGTAAAATCAATGAATGCATTGGAGAAACAGAAAAGATAGGAAAAAAAGAGAACCTACCTTCAACAGCCACTCTTGTCGATATAGCCAAAGATATTGCCTCTCCTGAAACAAGGAGAATGGTGGCCCGGGCATTATGGACAGAGGGACGATGGCAGGAAGCACTTACCGTCTATAATGATCTGATACATTTTTTGCGGAGACGTATTCAAGACCACGTTGTTTTATTAAAGGAATATCCGGTTGCTGAAAATGGGAACAGAGCCTGTCGGCAAGAAGGCGCGGCTGAACCCTTGAAACTGGACACGGTTTTTCTTGCTCGAATACTGGAGACGTGCTTTTTCGCCGAAAATCTTGGTAAAGAAATTGCTGTGGAAAGTTCAAAAATATATGCCGCTTTTAAATGGCTGAAAAGTATTGAGAAAGAATATGAGGCCAAAAGCTCCTTGAATGAAAAACAATTCTATCTGGCGCAGAAAAAATATGAAAATTTGATCGATGAAAGTGACCATGACGAGGATGTCTATCATGATCTTGCAACAATTTACGGTCGTCTCGGAAACTATGCCAAAGAAACGGAAATGATAGAAAAGATAAAAGAGACCGGCAAGGAGCGTTCTGCTCTTCAACCAATTGTTGCAGCCAATACCAAAAAACGCCAACCGCAGCTTTTTACCGATTTTTCCTTTCTTCGTGAGACAGGAAGAAAGGGGGTGAAGGATATGCGGTTGGTATACAATGGGGTTGGCATAAACATTCAACCATTCAGGTATGATGAAATAGGAATGAATGTTGGCTGGATGAAGTATGAGAGCAGTGAGGAGGGGGCTCTTGAGAGTATTCGTCTCAATGGTGAATATCATGGGGCTTGGGGAGAGCTGATTGAAAGCAGTCTGATCATCGGTTTTGAGAAAATGGATGCTGAAGAAGATTTTCTGGTTACCTATGATGCCCGTCTCGAAGCTCAGATTGAGGAAAAGGTTTTAGTGAAGATCCGAGGAAGCAAAGCGTTAGTTGACGATACGCTTAATTCGGTCGAAAACGGGATATACCGTTCATCGGTCGGGGCCGGGATGGTTGTTGATTATGTCCCATCGTTGTTCATGGGGTTTGATTTTGATCTTATCGATTATACGGATTCCAATAGTGGTAGATGGTTTGACCTCTGGACGTCCTATCGACTGTTTGGTGATGTATATACCATTGATTTCTCATATCATTATGAAAAAACAGAAAATCGGTTCTGTGCTGAAACGAAAGAGATTGACGCAGATTGTTGCAAGGCTGCGATCGCTTATTGGAGCCCAGATCATTATTGGCGACATCTGCTGTCAATAGAATATCGTCGAGAGCTGTGGCCGGAGGGAAGACTTTCCCGGGGAACAAGTCATGTTTCGTTACAATATGGCGTTGGTTATGAGTCTTATCAACAGATGGTTCAGTATGTCAGGATGAATGTTCTTCTTGAAGTTCATCCCCTGTTCCTCTTAAAAACGACCTTTTTTTCTCATTGGACAGAAGGGTATGATCGAAATGAAGTATATGCCTCATTGGTCTATCGATGGTGATTGACACGTCCTGAGATGACAATGATTATTGTATACTGGAGTAAAATCTTTTCCTTCTGTTCCTTTTGTTGATATGCGCTGGCGATCTTATGGGGGAAAAGGATACACACCGGGTCAGAGGAAAGGGAAAAATAAATGTTGAAGCTGTTTTTATTGAAATTACGGCCATTGTTGTATAACTATAGAAAGGTGAAGTTCTATTGAAAACATAAAATGGTTGTTTGAGCAGAGAGACAGGCCGCAACAGCATGTTTTTTATAATTGTCAGCAGTAAATGAGATCGTTTAAAACAGAGGCAGTTCGTAACCTTTACCAATTTAAAAATGAAAGGAGTACTTTTATGAATGAGACTGGATTATCTTCAGCTGCTACGACCACGAAACCTGTCGGTAAAAATCGTAATCCATGGGCCGTTTTGTTACTGAGCATTGTGACCATAGGTCTTTATAACATTTATTGGTATTACTGCATTTTTGAAGAAATGAGAAACTGGAGAGGCCAGGGGTGGAGTGGTGTTATCTTTATCGTGCTTTTCTTGTTTTGTGGAATTGCGCTCATCGTAATCCCGTGGCTGATACCTGCGTATATCGGAAGAATGTATGAAGAGGATGGCCAGTCGAAACCAATAACTGGCTTATCTGGTTTTTGGATATTTCTCCCCATTATTGGTCCTATCGTATGGATATTCAAAGTCCAGAACAATCTCAATGTCTTCTGGGAAATGAAAGCGTAAAACAGATCTTTTCCAGGCAACTGCCACTGTATCGCTGCAGTAAGGGTCTGGCGTTCTGTATATCTTTTTTAAGTTGTCGTGCAGGAATCGGAAAACCGTATCCCGGGTTTTTGATTGAACGTCAGGCCTCTCAGCGTAGCCTTGTGTCTCCAGAACAGAGAGGCTTCTTACATGTCGGCTGGCACGGTACCTTTTTGTTTAACTTGTCACGGGGAGATGGCAAGAACGGTGTCCCCGTATTCTGGTGATACATTCGTCCCTGATCTCGCATGCTAAGAGCAAATATTACGGTAGTATTGCGGGATCGTTGTCCAGGTCATCGTAATTTTTCAAGTGCTTGACCAATACCTGGATTTTTTCAGGTTGGTATTCACTGAAAAAACGTTTTTGGGTATCGATACCTTTGACCCGGATATTTGTCCATTCACTGAATTGGCGAATGAAATCGAATCCACTTTTTGAAGCGTTGATAAATGTTCTGCTTGTATCATCACTTGATATTACAATCATAGGGACATCGTAGTTTTGCTTAAAGCTTTCACAGTGTCTGAGGTTGACATAAAAATGCTTTTTATCCTTATGACCGAGTCCATGATCGGAAAAGTACATAAGAGAAAAGGATGTTTTGTTTTTTTGCAACATGTCATACGTCTTTTTTATAAACATGTCGGTTTGTAACAAACTGCTCAGATAACAGGACATTTCCTTGTTAATAACACCGGTGATGGGTGTTATTTTGTAGCTATCGTCGAGTCTGAGGCAAAAACGACTGTGAGAACCGACCAGATGCATAAAAATAAGTTTTGGTTTGCTCCTTTTCTCTGCAAGAATCTTGTCTAACTCAGGTAATAAAACCAGGTCGGGTTGCCCTTTAGAAGGATAATCCATTTTATTTACAAAAAAGGTGTGCTTGGCGTTCAATGCAAGCAATGACGTCTCGGTATCAAACTCACCAAGATAACCCTGGTTGGATATCCAGTAGGTTTCAAAACCGGCCTTATTGGCCAGTGAAATGATATTATTCGAGTAATTGAAGTTGTGCTTATCGTTTTGTATAAACATTCCCTTCAATGACGTGATGGTATACGGTGCAGGAGAAATGTAGTTATTAAAGATGGTGGCGTTGACACGATCCATAAACGGGCTGGTCTTTATCGGATAACCGTAGAGAGACAGATAGTCTCTTCTGGCGCTTTCACCAATAATGATAACGTAATTCTGGTATCTTGGTTGAGCAGAAAGAATTTCCCAGGTTGAAGGAACATATTGAGCGTTTAAGAGCTTTTCTTTATCTCGTTTGTAAATTTGTAAATGCCGATACTTGGAAAAAATAAATTTAATGGGTGTATAGTAAGATGTAGAAAATAATTCTACATAATCCAGACTATTATCTTCTCTATAGTCTCTTATAGGGCTATAGAGAAGTCCAATTAAAAATAGCAATATAGTAATTATAAGTGCTTTACCTTTAATTTTACCTTTATATTTCTTGTATATTTTCAATAGAATTGAAAACAATATAATATATAGCAGACAGATTAAAAGATTCTTTACAGGGATATTGGTCAGGTATTCATAAATTTCTCTGGTATTGGTTTGCATGACTGACATGGTCATACCCAGAGATATCCTGCCGTAGGATAGTGTAGTGGGTAGTAAGCAGAGAGTGACGAAAAAAATAATAGATGCATAAAGAATGAAAAATAATCTCGAAATCTGATGAGCCAATAAAAATGAAACAAATATTGTTATAATACAGGTCAATATTGCTTTTCTTGCACCCAGTGCATAGAAGATTGTGGCAGAAAAAGCAAAGAGTGTCAGATAAAAGAATAAGCTGGACGAGATAATTTTATTGATACTGTTTCTTAGATATTTCATGGTGTTATGGTTATTTTGTTTTACTGAGAGCCTTGTATTATATTATGAAATCAACGATATTCAATAGATAAATGCTGGAGACAAAAAGTCCCTTTAGTTTCCAGATTCATGGAAGAATTGGGGGAGACGTTGTTGTCAAGGCAGACCGTTTCGCGCTCCGCCTTGACGGGGATTGCAATCAAAGATTACGTGGCTACGCTTACAATAAACTGCATTTTAAGCGCAGTTCCCGCGGCTTATTGCAGGCCCTGTACCGCCGCTCGCCAAAGTACCAGCTATTTCCAGATAAAGATCATCTGCACCTTGGGATATTTCATCAGTTGTCACGGGTGTCGTAACGCTACTAAACACTTGACCATCGCAGGTTCCACCAAACGTCTTCAATCACGTTTCACAAAAACAGATTTTTTACGACTCGAACAAACCTTTGCAGGAAAGAGCGGTTCGGAGTGCCTGTTTATGTTTCCAGCGTATATTTTTTTCACTATCGTTGATTTGGAAAGAATAAAAGCGGATAAGTCCATCTAAAAAAAAGGCCTGGTATCATGGCTGTCGTCCTTGTCCGGCCCTATAGAAACGGGCATGTCACCACTATCGTAACGTAATGGTCCTCAGCAGATAGCGTTAGGATGTTTTCATATATGCATGATCAGTGTTTGTGTGCAAAGGGAGTGGTTGGGGCGGTACGGGTGAAATCGTAGTTAAATGACGAGACAGCCTTGTCAATAGTTTGAGAATCACTATAGTATGACCCAAATCGTATGCCGCCTGAATCTGCAGGCATGCGGTGGTTTTTTTTGAGTGGGATGCGTCTTCTGTCGATTCGTCACCGGTAAGGAAATAATTGTTTGCCTGATAGCGTATTCTGATGTATCCTTCAAAGTTTGCAGGAATGTGTTTGAGTTCATGGCGATTGAGAGATTGCCGGTCGTTTGTAATGTCTAAGGGTTGTTTGGTTATTCCTTTCGGGTCACGAACGGAACGACTGAATGACACCTGAGAGAAATCCCTGCCAGTTACGCAAAGGAGATATCCCCCTGTGCTTTCCGAACTTAAAGAAAATCTACTGAAAGCAGGAAAATCAGAAGGTTGTATCAGTTTTGATGATTTAAACGAACTGCTTCCTGATGAGATTAAAGATCCCCAGGATATAGAAAAAATATTTAATTTTCTCGGAGATCACAATATTGAGATTGTTACCGAGGAAAAAACCGGCGAAAGAAGGACGTTGTCCGGTGAAGTCTGGAAAAAGAAAGAAAGCGGCGATGAAGATGCCCCATCAGATGAACACGCTCTGAGTTTTACTGAAGAAGATCAGCATGATACTGAGGAGACAACAACGACGTATCTGCGGGAGATGGGACGGTTTGATCTGCTTACTCCGGAAGAAGAAGCAAAATACAGCAAGACGATCAGGCAGGGGTTTGAGGCTATCATAAAAGCGATTCGGGAAGATACGTCTGCCGTCAAGGAGATAGAACTGCTGTGTGAACGGATAGATATGTGGGAGAGAAGAGACCCAACCCTGAAGCCGAAGAAGCAGCAACTCAATTTTATGCGTTACAGCGTCTCCAGTGCCGCCAAAAAATACACTGAAAAAAGAGAACTTTTTGAGCTGCAGGCCAAAATGGAGGCGTACAGCCGGTCTATCGAGGTTGCCAAGGATACGATGATTCGTGCCAACCTCAGGCTGGTTGTTTCCATCGCCAAAAGATATATGCACCAGGGCCTGACACTGGCTGACCTGATCCAGGAAGGAAATCTCGGATTAATGCGGGCCGTGTTTCGGTTTGACTATACCAAGGGAAACAAGTTTTCGACCTATGCCAGTTGGTGGATCAGGCAGGCCATCACCCGGGCGATCCTTGACAAAACCAGAACGATCAGGCTTCCGGTTCATTTTCTTGAATTAAGGAGTCAATTTTTTAAGGCCTTTTACGCCCTTTACAAAGAACTGGGCCGGGAACCGACCCCGCTCGAAATATCGAGTTCCACGAATCTGCCGATGGACAAAATCCTGTCTATCCTTGAGGCCTCAAGAGAACCGATTTCTTTAGAAACCCCGGTGGGTGATGACGATTCCACCCTCGGTGATTTTCTTGAGAACCAGGAATCACAGTCACCGTATGAAGCCGTTCAGACCAGGGAACTTGCCGGGAGAGTAAAGGAGATATTATCGACGCTTTCTGAACGGGAGGAGAAAATCATACGGCTTCGTTTCGGTATTGGTGAAAAGGCGGAATATACACTGGAAGAAATTGGTAAACGTTTCAAGGTTTCCCGGGAAAGAATCCGGCAGATAGAAAAGAAGGCATTGAATCGGTTACGCCACTCCAGCAGAAGAGAGAAGCTGAAGTATTTTATCGACTGAATATTTGCTTATTTGATGTTTTCCTGAACACGTTTCTTTACGATTTGAATAATATCGAATATGGGTTCGATATCAGAACAAGAAGCCGGTGAATGTGAGGCCAGGTAGATGAGCGGGTGTAAGAAGAACATTCTGGTTGGTGTGACCGGAGCCTCGGGCATGATATTTCTACAGGCCTTTATAGAAGAGTGCAGCAAATTGAAAGACCTTGGCATCCACGGTATCTGTTCTGAATCTGGCGAAAAGGTGCTCGCTTATGAAAGCGGTATCTGTAAAGAGGACTTGACCGGTGTTGATACCTGGTTTGATATTGGTGATTTTGGTGCACCACCGGCTTCAGGGTCACAGCGGTACGAAGCGATGGTGGTGCTGCCGTGTACAATGGGAACACTGGCTGCCATTGCCGGCGGGCTTTCACATAATCTCACCCAGCGAAGTGCTGATGTCATGCTCAAGGAGCGTCGAAGACTGGTACTTGCGGTAAGAGAGAATCCGTTTAATCGAACTCATATCGAAAATATGTTGAAGGCGCATGACGCTGGTGCGATTATAAGTCCGATTATGCCCGGTTATTATCTGAAACCGAAAACAATCGAGGACGCTGCCCGCACCTACGCCTGGAGGGTGATGGATCTGCTCGGACTGGAACCGGTCGACAGAAAAAGGTGGGAAGGTGGGTAATACTTTTTTCCATAAAATTGCAGTACTGCTTGAAATGATTAAGTTCAGGCTGACAATCTTTGCCTTGCCTTTTGCTTTTACCGGTGTGTTTCTGGCGGCAGATGGCCTTCCTGAGCCAGGTATCTTCTTATGGGTAATTGTGGCCATGGTTGGTGCCCGTACTGCAGCGATGGGGTTTAACAGGATCGTTGACCGAAGATTTGATGGGGCCAATCCAAGGACAGCAGACCGGGCGCTGCCTGCTGGAAAAATAAAAATGACAGAGGCCTGGGGGATGGTTGCTGTTGCGTCGCTGCTGTTTTTTCTTGCCTGTTTTATGCTGAATCGACTGACGCTCTTGCTCTCGCCGCTGGCTCTTGGGATTACCTTTTTTTATTCATTGACGAAGCGGTTTACGTCGCTGTGTCATCTTATCCTTGGGGTTGCCCTTGCTTTTTCACCGCTTGGAGGTTGGGCGGCAGTCCGTGGGAGCCTTGACGATTATCCCGTTGTTTTGTCTTTTGGTGTGCTGTTCTGGATAGCCGGCTTTGATACCATTTACGGCTGTCTTGATGCGGAATTTGACCGGCAAAAGGGGCTTTACTCATTGCCTTCACGGTTCGGCCGAAAAAGAGCGTTTCTGCTCGCCGTTTTTTTCCATGTGTCTTCCTTTGTTTTTTTTGTGCTGACCGGGATCATTTGTGATCTTAATCATTTTTATTATATCGGAGTTGGTATTACCGGAGCTGTCCTCTTTTCCCAGCATGTGCTCGTCAGTCTTCGTGGGCTTTCCCGCATCAAGGCTTCTTTTTTTGCGTTGAATGGTACGATCAGTGTGATCCTTTTTCTGGCGACATGGCTTTCTTTATCTACGTCTTGAGAGAGAATGAAACGATATTTTTATCTGAGTATTGGCTTTCTGGTTTTCTTCCTGTCGTCCGTCGCTGGTGCTGATGAAGCTACGGTGAGCAAGGACGGGAAAGAAGCTATTCCATATGGGATGATTGAACCCGAACTGCTCACCTATTGCTATAGTGGCGGCGAAAAACTCAGATATGACGTTTTTTATACGGGTGGGATCAAAATCGGTGAGCTTCGTCTGAAAGTAACAAGGGAGTCAAAGAGCAAGGAATTGTATGAAATACGATTTCGGGCATCAACGGCAGACAGTTTTCTTGAGCGTATTTACCCGATTGAAGATCTGCATGTAACCAAAATTTTTGGCCCGCAGCGTTTACCCTTTTTTTATGAGGTATGGCAGAAGGAAGGGTATGATTACCAGGCACACCGGATGACACGATATGAACAGGAAAAAGGAGAAATCCATTACCTGCGCGACCGGCGTCCGATTGAGAATTTTACCTTCAATGGCTTTATACATAACGAATTTTCGGCATTTTATGCCAGCCGGTTGATGAAATTTGTTCCCGGTACGTCATTCATCGTACCGACCTTTGCCGATAAGAAAAAGGTTGACGTTGTTGTCATGGTAAGAGAGCGTGAGTTGCTTAAGGAAACCATCTTCAATGATGTTCAGACCCTTGTTGTTGAGCCGGTTATGACCTTTCGCGGGTTGTATGACAAGAGAGGGGATACGGTCGTCTGGTATACTGATGATCAGTGCCGGGTGCCGGTACAGATCAAATCGGAGCTGATGATCGGCTCGCTTACTGCCAGACTTGTTGCTTACGAGAACAACCATTGTCCACAATACAGTGGCGCACTCTTGGAAGAATACCGGATAGAAAAATAACCCGCAGAAAAAAGGAGACAATATGACTGATGCAGTGCAACGTACAGATTTCAAGGGGCTTGATTTGATTCACCGTGGTAAGGTAAGGGATATGTATGCGATTCCCGGTCATGATGACACCTTACTGATGGTTGCAACAGACCGGATTTCCGCCTATGACGTGATCATGTCTGATCCCATTCCCGGCAAAGGCAAGGTCTTGACCGAGTTGTCGCTTTTCTGGTTTGAACTGCTCGGGGATATTGTTGAAAATCATCTGATTACCGCTGATGTCAACGCGTTTCCTGAGGCCTGCGCCCCTTATCGGGATCAACTGCAGGGACGATCGATGCTGGTCATGAAAACCAGACCGTTGCCGGTAGAATGTATTGTTCGGGGCTATATCTCCGGTTCTTTCTGGAACGCGTATCAAAAAAATACAACCGTCTGCGGTTTTAAGCTTCCTGAAAAGATGCGCGAATCGGATCCCTTTCCGGAAATTCTCTTCACACCGTCGACCAAGGCGGAGATCGGCGGACATGACGAGAACATATCAATAGAACAGCTCAAAAGCATCGTTGGCAACGAGCGGGCTGAAGAGATCAGTCGCATCAGTATTGAACTGTATAGGAAAGCAGCGACGTTTGCCAGGGAAAAAGGGATTATTATCGCTGATACCAAGTTTGAACTGGGTGAAAAAGACGGAAAGCTGATTCTTATTGACGAGGTGCTGACACCGGACTCATCACGATTCTGGCCGCTTGAAGGGTATCAGGCGGGGCAGGGACAGCCGAGTTTTGACAAACAGTTCCTGCGGGATTATCTATCATCGCTCGATTGGGACAAACAGCCGCCTTCTCCGGAACTGCCGGCAGAAATTGTTGAAAAGACAAGACGCAGGTATGAAGAAGCGGTCACCATTATTACCGGACGGTAAAAAGCCGGATGCTCTTTGTTGTCTGCTGAGCAGAACAGGTTGAGGGGCATGCTGGTGTTCCGGCCTGTGAACTTATCTGGATAACGCCTCCTGACAATTGATGCGTAAGGATTTTTCAAGACGTGGCACTACAAATTCGTAGTTTTTCTGGTGAAGAAGGGTTGGTTTAACCCGGGTACTGGACAGGACCAGCTCTTCTCCCATCTGGCCAAAGACGATCCTGGCAACGAAAGCCGGCATTTTCATAACGGTTGGCTTGCCAAGCACCGATCCAAGAGTTTTGGTAAAAGAACGGTTTGTCACTGCCGTCGGCGAGACAAGATTGACGGGTCCGGAAATAGAATCTTCCATGATGAGAAAATCAATTATTTTCGTTATATCACGGATATCAACCCAGCTTATATATTGCTTGCCGTTGCCGACAATACCGGCAATGCCGGCTTTAAAGGATGGCAGCATTGTTAACAGGGTGCCACCTTTACCGCTGAGGACCATTCCAATGCGGCCATGAACGACGCGTATCCCTTTATCGTAGACGGGCTGTGCTGCTTTTTCCCATTGCTGGCATACGTGAGAAACGAAATTCTTGCCGGGAGGACTTTGCTCGTCGAGTTGCTCGTCACCCCGGTTTCCGTAATAACCGATGGCTGATGCCGAAAAAAACAGTTTTGGTTTAACCGGAAGTGACGCGCAATAGGATGCCAGTTCTGAAGTTCCTTTGACCCTGCTTTCAATAATGCTTGTCTTTTTCTTTTTCGTCCATCTTCCGGTGGCGATGTTTTCTCCGGCAAGATGGATGACTGCATCAAACGGTTTCCGCTGTACCTGTTTGTCAATATGGCTGAAATTCCAGAATGAGTCAAGGTGTGGTCCTTTGTTTCGTTGAAGGCAGAAAACAGAAGAGCCTTTGTTGACAAAATATTCAACCAGAGTGGAGCCAATTAAACCGGAACCGCCGGTAAGCAGTATATTCATGTACTTTCCTTGACAGAGTATGTATGGTTTTAAGCAGGCAGGCGATGATATCGGTATTGTGCTCTGCTCATCTGTTTGTTGCCATTGCGGTGGTACACTTTATCAGGATCTGTTCGGCAACCTCTTCCTGACTGCCACTACCGCTTTTTATCATGATGTCCCCATGTAACTGGTAAAGTTCACGCCGTTCTCTGAAAAGATCATCAAGACACTGGCCTGGTCTTTTGGCCAATCCCCTCGTCTCATAATTGGTGATCCGTGAACGCAGGGTTTCAAGATCGGCATCGAGAAAGACAATAATGCCGTTCTGCTTCAGGTGCTTCATGCCTTTTGCACTGTATGGTGCGCTGCCGCCCGTGGCAATGACATGATTTTCACAGGAAATGGTGAGCAGCACATCTTCCTCAACACTCCTGAGCTTCATATAACCATCTGCATCAACGATATCCTGGAGTGATCGTTTTTCGGCCAGTTGTATCAGGATATCGGTATCGATGAATGATCGTCCCATCAGTTTTGCAAGAATGACTCCGACGGTACTTTTTCCTGATCCCGGCATGCCGATCAATATGATATTTTGTTTCTTTTGCACCGGTCCCCTTTTGTGAAAACATCATTTTATCAGTAAACGATAGGCTCAAACAATAAAAAGTGAACAGAACGTGAAATGTGGATTTCAAGGCGTATCAATTTTTGGGGCAGCCTCCATCCCCTGAAATCATGCACAACAGCAGGATAAAGAGGCATGTATAACCGGCATAAAAGATACGTTATTCAGGATGGTAATGCAAGTGTGATCATGTTTGGCAACAGGTTTTTCTCTGATGAAAAAAGACGGAAAGGAACAGAAGAAAAATAGACTTGTCCTTTCAGAGGAGGAAACGTATACTCTTTGGTTGAAGAAAAAAACAATAAAAACGGAGAAAAAAATGATTAACAAGGCGATTATTGTCGGAAACCTTGGAGCGGATCCTGAAATTCGCTATACACAGAGCGGCTCAGCGGTCGCAACATTCTCTGTTGCGACAACTGAACGGTGGCGGGACCAGGAAGGCCAGCAGCAGGAATCTACCGAGTGGCACAGGATTGTAGCCTGGAAGAAACTCGCTGAGATTTGTGGTGAATACCTGCACAAGGGATCACGTGTCTATATCGAAGGAAAAATACAGACACGAAAATGGCAGGACCAGAATGGAAATGACCGATACACCACAGAAATCATTGCCAGAGAAATGAAAATGCTCGACCGGAAAAATGAAGGCCAGCAAGGTGGTGGTTCGTTTGGTGGTGGAGGAATGCAGGATAGTGGTTATCCAGGCCAGGCACCCGGATATGGTTCGGAAATGGGAGAAGATGTACCATTTTGAACGCTGTTTGTACATCGATTGAGATTCTCTTATAGACAGGCCGCGATTACGCGGCCTGTCGTATTTCTTACGTTCGTTTTTTTGAACCTGTTCCATCGTGTATGGTTGCTATTTGCTGAACACTCCTCCGGTGAGACAATCAGAATAGATGATCAAATACAAAAGACCAGCTTTAAAAATCGAAACGTATTGCTTGCTTGATCACTGAGATAAACTGAATTTGTTTTTTTATAGCGATACGGAATCAACGTTCAGTCATGGTTCCTTGAACCATCGGATTTCGCAGCTGTCTTTTGAGCTGCTGAGGTGCGTTACGTGACCCGCTTGCGCCCGTACAGGTGAAACGTTACTTTTACCTGTTGTTTTATCCCCGTTACTTTAGCTCTTGACTGGTTCCGTCACTGTTCATATTGTTCTGCCAGGAAAAAAGAGCGTAGACAGGTCAAGAAAACGTTAGACGAGTTGAGAATATGGATTATTACGAGACCTTAGGGGTTACAAAATCGGCCAGTCCTGATGAAATAAAAAAAGCGTACAGAAAGCTTGCCATTAGGTATCATCCGGATAAAAACAATGGAGACAAGAGCGCAGAAGACCGATTTAAGGCGATTAATGAAGCCTATGCGGTTTTGTCCGATCCCGAAAAGAAAAAACAGTATGACACCTACGGCTCCACCGGATTCCATCAACGGTATAGTCAGGAAGACATTTTCAGGAATTTTGATATTAATGACATCCTGAAACAATTTGGTTTTGGCGGGAGCTTCAGTGGTACGACTTTCAGATCGGGAATGGGAGGGGGACGTTCTCAACAGCAGGGATTCAGCTCATTTTTCAATCAGCAGCAGGAGGGAAGGGGCTGTGGATTTGGTCAGCCGGTCAAAGGGCAGGATATGACCTATCAGCTGATGGTTTCTCTCGAAGATGTTTTGCATGGTACGGAAAAGCAAATATCTTTCAGGAAAAACGGAATTGCCCAGCACGTTTCTGTCAAGGTTCCAAAAGGGATTGAAGAAGGAAAAAAACTGAGGCTTAAGGGAAAGGGGGGTGATGCGCCACCGGGCGGTTTAGCCGGTGATCTCTATTTAAAGATACAGCTGGAGCCGCATCCCGATTTTGATAGAGAAGGTGATGATCTCATCTGTAATAAAAGAATATCCTTCAGTGAGGCCTGTCTCGGTACGGTGATTGAGGTAAAATCCATTAACGGCACGGTGTTCAATGTAAAAGTTCCACCCGGAACGAACAGTGATGCCCGTTTGAGAATAAAAGGACAGGGGTTGCCGAGTGGACCGATGGGGGGCAGGGGTGACCTGTTCGTGAAAGTAGGTGTTTTGATTCCCAAAGAGTTGACGAAAGAACAGAAAGAGGCCCTGGAACTGTTGGAGAAAACTGGATTATAAAAAGAGAATCCTGTTAGCAAAACACCTTTTTTACGTCTTTTTCTTTCCCAACGAGTAACCGGCCGGAAAGAGGGCGAGGTGATTGAAGGGTTTTTATCCGGATTTCGAGCCCGACATTTTAACAGAGATACTGCAGGATATTTCATGACCATTTTTTTCTTTTTTTCCGGGAGCTAACTTGTTGTTCTGTGGAAATAAAACAATAGATATATCTTGACGCATACAAAACATGTTGCTAGACTGTGCACAGATACGCTGTTATTAGGTATGCTATCTGAATTTGAGCGGTTTTGTCGCTCTTTTTTCCTGGCAGGATTACCGGTTCTGTCCTCATCTCGCAGGGAGGTTTGCCGTATGTCTGAACGTGTTCAAGGAAAGGTAAAGTGGTTCAATGCTAGCAAGGGATATGGGTTTTTGGAAAGACCGGATGGAGAAGCGGATGTTTTCGTCCATTTCAGTGCAATTCAGGGTGAAGGTTTTCGCAGTCTGGAAGAAGGTGAACCGGTGGAATTTTCGGTAGCCCAGACCGATAAGGGACTTCAGGCGGAAAATGTTGTGAAAATGGGCTGATTTTTTTCCGAAGAAGGTGAAAAGGGCTCCGAAGCTGGTGCTTCTGGAGCCCTTTTTTGTTGCGGCCTGTTTACGGTTATTGCCCACTGTTATGGTTTCAGACGATGATTGATTTTAGCTTCATGACATTAGCGGAAACTGAACGATTTGGGTATCTGCTGGGGAAAACCTGTTGTGGCGGGGACATCATCTGCTTAGAGGGAGATCTCGGATCCGGGAAGACGACACTGACCAAGTCGATAGCAAAGGGGTGTCAGGTTGATTCGACTGCATATGTTTCAAGCCCAACCTATGCGTTATTACATGAATATCCCGGGACCCCCGATCTCTGTCATATGGATTTTTATCGGCTTGATTCGGCCGAGGACATTTTACTGCATGGCTTGGATGAATATTTTTATCAGCCGGTGCTTTCTGTGATAGAATGGTATGAAATTGCAGAAGAATTATTGCCTGAAGGCTATCTCGTCATCAGCATGGAAAATGAGGGCGGGCAATCGCGGTTGCTACATTGTGACAGCAGTGCTGCACGCTGGCAGCAGAGGCTTCTGTCAATAAAAGAACAAATGTGAAAGCTCAGAAAAAACGCAAAAACCAGGATGAGCCTCTTTTGTAAACAGGAGCGTAACAAAAGGATCGATGAAAAAAAATGCTATTTCGTTTGACGATTGTTTCAAGGGTTTTACCAGAGATCAGGATAAGGTGATCAGCCCTGAAGAGACTGTTGCCCGGTTTTACGACAAGGCTGAATCGCTTGATTTCGAGATCATCAATGAAGTAAGAAGAATTGACAACGGAAGACTCGATATTCCCGTTTATTTCAGTATCTGCAGCGATGAAGCCCAGACGTTTACCGGTACAAAAAAGCAGATGGGAAAGGGGGCTTCCCCTGAGCAGGCGAAAGCATCTGCCTGTATGGAACTTGTTGAACGATTTTCCTTTTTTTCGTTTCTCAAAAATGAAGATCATTTTGTCAGAGGTGATTATCAGCAGATGCGGGAAAAAGGATACCCGGTTATGGAGCCAGCCTATCTGCTCCAGTCTGTCGATGATGACCGGATGAGTCCTGAAACACTCGAACGGCTTTTGGCTGGTGTTCCGATGCAGTGGACCTGGGCCACCAATATCACTGACAATGCTGATGTTCTGATACCGTTTTCCTGGTTTTATGCAATCAATGAGTTCAATGGATCTTCGGCTGGAAATACGTTAGAAGAGGCGGCGCTGCAGGGTATTGCTGAAGTGGTTGAACGGGATGTCTGCTCCCGCATAAGCCAGGAGCGGCTGGAAACACCGCTGATCGAAAAAACATCAATAAAGGATCCGGTAGCAGTCGATTTACTGCAGAAATTTGAAAAGAATCATATCGAATTGTACCTGAGTGATTTCAGCCTTGACAGCGGTATACCGACCGTGGCTGCACTTGCCGTTGACCGGACAACCTATCCGCAGCAAAGTGAGATCGTTTTTACGGCCGGTACGACACCCGGTGCTGAAAAGGCTGTTATTCGGGCGTTGACCGAGGTCGCGCAGCTTGCCGGAGATTTTAACACCGCTGCCACCTATGTCGCTTCAGGGCTTCCAAAACCAAAAGAGATGAAAGAAGTGGCCTATGTCACCGACAGCCCGAAACGTATCGATATTTGTGAAATGGCAGACCTGGCTGACGATAATATCAAGACAGAAATTGAAAATTGTATTGCTGTCCTGGCAGCAAGAGGGTTGTCCGTCTTCATGATAGATGTGCGACACCCCGAACTGGATATACCTGCCTGTTATACCATCATTCCCGGTGCCCGTTTTCGTGAGCGTGCCCGTCGCCGCGAAGGGGGCCTTTTTGCTGCCAAAATGGTGAGTGAGCATTTTCCGAATCCAATCCTTTTTGAAAAAAAGCTTGCCGATATGGAAGACGTGCTTGGCCCCGTTTCGTATCTCTTTTTTTATCGCGGCATACATCATTTCAATAATGGCATGTATCCTGAAGCTGTAGAACAGTTTGAAAAAGCCCTTTCTCAAAACCCGGACGAGGAGGAACTACCCTTTATCTACGCCTATCTGGGCCATTGTTTCAAGGATATGGCATTATACGATTCTGCCATTGCCTATCTTGAAAAGGGTGAAACGTGTGATCCGGAGCGTGCCGATATCTCGAATTTACTCGGATTCTGTTATTTCAAGAAAGAAGAGTACCGGACGGCGATTACTCATTTCGAAAAGGCGGTTGCATTGAATCCTTCTTCTGCCATGGACCATGCCAATCTTGGTGTTAATCACAGCCGGCTGGGCAACAGTAATGAGGCTGTTCGCTCTTTCAGGTTGGCATTATCCCTGGATCCGTCCCTTGATTTTGCCCGGCAGCAATTGGCTGAGCTGACTGCAGGACAGCTGACACCGGAAGACTGATGATGAACTGTCTGAAAACAGATCGATTGTTGTTTGTTGTTGTCGCATCTTTTTTGACGTCTTTCATCTCTGCCCTTTTTATCTGTTCACTTGCAGACGCTGCTGATAAGCGGACCAGGGCGTTAAAAAATGAAGCAAAACGGTTTTACTGGGGCAGCGGGGTTGATCAGGATTATGCAAAAGCACTTCGTTTGTACGAAAAAGCTGCAGCAGGAGGGGATTTCGAAGCGAGTTATATTGCTGGAGGGATGTATTATAAAGGGCTCGGGACACCAAAAGACCTGAAAAAGGCCTTTGCGTATCTCGATTTTGCTGCCAGTCACGGCAAGAGTAGTCCCGAGTCAAATCGGGTATTGGCGGAGTTGTATATTGTTGGCAGGGTTGTGCCGCAAAATTATGCCAAGGCCGCGTCTCTGTATAGACAATCGGCTGATATGGGTGACCGGGAGGCTCAGCTTGAACTTGGTTTTCTCTATTTTACCGGCAGAGGGGTCGAGCAGGATTATGAAAAGGCGTTTAAATGGTTTGAGATGGCTGCCTTGAATAATGACAGCCTGGCCCAATATAATCTTGGGATTATGTGGTATACCGGTAACGGTACAAAAGAGAGCGATATGGAACATGCCCATGCCTGGTTTTCCCTGGCTGCTGCCAACAATTATCCGGATGCGATTTCGGCCAGAAATTATCTTGCAACAATAATGTCGCAGGAGGAAATTAACCGGGCGCAACAGATCGCCGGAACAATTTACGAACGTATTCGGATGCAGAAACAGGCTCCGGCAAAATAGACGTGTGTGTTGGATCAGTGTATTGCTTGCTTTATCCATTTTTTTGCTGCAAGGTAGGATTCTTCGGTCGACACGGGTTTGGAACTATCGCTGAGTGATCATAAACAAACGAGGATATTGCCTGTGAACATTGCTGTTATAGCTTTGACGACGAAGGCGAAAAAATCGGCCGCACTGATCAAGGACGCGATACCCGGTGTCGATCTTGTTGAGGCCACCTCTGGTGTGCGTGTTGCCATTGAACAGTGCTGGAGACGTTATGATGCCCTTGTCTGCATCATGGCAGCGGGAATTGTGGTTCGCTGTATTGCAGGACTCATGCGTTCAAAGAAACAGGACCCAGCGGTACTTGTTATTGATGAAAAATGTCGGTTCGTGATCAGTCTCTTGTCGGGCCACATCGGCGGCGGCAATGTACTTGCTGAAGAAATCAGCAGAAAATGTCAAGGCTGTGCGGTGGTTACCACCGCTTCTGATGTTGCCGGTCATACGGCTCTGGATCTCTGGATCATTGAAAACAATTTTACCATCATCAACCCTGAATGTCTGACCGGAACAACGATGAAACTGATTGAAACAGGCGTTTTGAAAATCTGTCATGACCGACAATACCTGTCTGGATACCCGAATGATTTTGTCGTGGTTACAGAACCGGCCGATGCGGATGTCATGATTGGCCTGAATCCTGATCCCCGGCTGTTGTGCCTGAAGCTGGTACCACGGATATATTACGTTGGTATTGGCTGCCGAAGGGGGACGTCAGAAAAAGAGTTGGCAATGGCATGGGAAACATTGTGTGCTGAAGAACAGCTCAATCCGGCGGCGGTCGCCGGTCTTGCAAGTGTTGACCTGAAAAAAGATGAGCGTGGGTTGCTTGATTTTGCTGTCTCACAGAAATTACCGATTCGCTTTTTCAGTAAGGAAGAGCTTGAAAAGATCGCAATCACCGATCCTTCTGACAGGGTAATGAAAAATATCGGTATTCCTGGCGTGAGTGAGCCGGCTGCAGTATTGGCAGCATCTACTGAAAAAAAACGTGGAATCATCCTGGTAAGGAAAAGGAAATGGGAAAAGGTAACGGCAACGGTTGCTCAAACGGCATTTTGTTCGTCGTAGGAACCGGTCCGGGTTCTCTTGAATATATGACTCCGGCTGTACGAACAGCCATAGAAAAGAGTGACATTGTAATCGGTTATCAGAGATATCTCGAACAGGTTCAGAACTTGATTGAAGATAAAGAGGTCATGTCGTCATCAATGATGCAGGAAGTTGATCGGGTACAGGCTGCGATCAGAAAGGCGGAAGAAGGCCAGACGGTTGCGCTGATTTCAGGGGGTGATCCCGGTATCTATGGAATGGCGGGACTGGTTTACGATATTGCCGCAGAAAAAAAGAGCAGGGTGGTAATTCAGGTTGTGGCAGGTATACCGGCATTAAACAGCTGTGCAGAGCGGCTGGGCGCTCCGTTGATGCATGATTTCTGCAGTATCAGCCTGTCAGATCTGCTCACGCCGTGGGAGTTGATTGAGAACAGAGTTGAGGCAGCGGCTTCAGCCGATTTTGTTATCGTGATTTATAATCCAAAATCGAAAAAACGAAGGTGGCAGCTTGCAAGAACCTGTAAAATTATCGAACAATACAGAAAAAGGGATACGCCTGTTGGTATTGTAAAAGCGGCAACCAGGGAACAGGAGGAGGTAACTATTACGACACTTGAGCAGCTGCAATTCGCTCATGTTGATATGCAGTCAACTGTTATTGTCGGTAATTCAATGAGTTATGTCTGGCGGGGCAAGATGATCACCCCGCGGGGGTATCTGAAGAAATATGCGATCTAACGGGTGAGCGGTGAATATCTATCTTGTGCGTCATGGTAGAACGGCGATGACCGGGACATACTGCGGTATCAGCGACCCGCCATTGACAGAATATGGCCGGGCCGATCTCGCCGGTTCTGCCCGGTTGCTTGAAAACATAGCCTTTGATCACTGTTTTTCAAGCCCGCTTACCCGCTGTCGTCAGAGTCTTGATCTTCTTGATATAGCCTGTACCTACACGGTTGAAGAGCAGTTGAAAGAAATCGATTTTGGCGACTGGGAAGGAAAAAACCTTGATGATATCTATGCAAATGATCGGGCCGGTTTTGATCGTTGGCTGAAAGAATCGATGAATTTCACCTTTCCAGCCGGTGAAAGCATACATGATTTCACGGATCGAGTTGGTGAATGGTTCACAAAGCTGACGGAAAAGGAATTTGAAAATGTTCTTATTGTCAGCCATTCCGGAGTTCTCAGGGTCGGCTTGTGTCGGCTTACCGGTATTCCGGTTGACAAATATCAGTGTTTCAGCATGAGCGAGGGGCGGGTCTCCAAACTGTGTTACCAATATGATGCTGCCATTATTGCGTATCTTAATTGTCAGGGGTAGCGGTGGCGACAATAATTCTTGTTACCGGTGGGGCCAGAAGCGGCAAAAGTGATTATGCCCAGAAGAAGGCAGAATCGTGTGAAGGACCGCATTGTTTTATCGCAACTGGTGTCGTCGTTGATCAGGAGATGGAAGAGCGGATTGCTCTTCATCGAAAAAAACGGGAAGCTCATATCTGGGATACGATCGAAGAACCAGTCGATCTGTTGACGGTGTTTAAAAATGAAACAGGATATCGGACCTATCTCGTTGATTGTCTGACCTTATGGGTCAGCAATCTGATGCAGCACGCTCATGAAAATAAGCGTGATTTTGATGAAACAGCTGTTTCCCGGAACATAGAGGATATACTTGGTCAATTGGAGCATTGTCAGGCGACGGTTATTTTTGTCACCAATGAAGTCGGGATGGGAATTGTACCGGAGCATGCTGTCGCCCGGAGATATCGTGATCTGATCGGCAGGTGTAACCGGATAATCGCCGATGCTGCTGACGAGGTAATCCTTGTCAGTTGCGGTTTACCGCTTTTCTTAAAGTAAGGAAAGATATTATCATGAATATATTGGAAAAAACGTGTCAGACGATTTACCCGCAGGATTCACGTGCCCGGGATAAGGCGCAGGAAAGACTGGATCAGCTTGTCATTCCTCATGGTGCCCTTGGTGACCTGATGGATGTGGCAAAGGAGCTGGCCGGTATGAGAAGAAGCCTCGATCTTGATTTTCAAAAAAAGGCAATTGTGACCATGGCCGGAGATCATGGAGTGACTGCTGAAGGGGTTTCCAAATATCCGTCTGAGGTGACGATACAGATGGTTAAAACCTTTGTTGCCGGCAAGGCAGGGATCAATGCCCTTGCCAAAAATGCAGGAGCGGATGTTTTTGTGGTTGATATGGGGGTTAATGGTGATCTTGATGACCTGGTGAAACAGTCGAAAATGATCAACAAAAAAATCGGATTTGGTACCAGTAACATCGCGACTGGACCGGCAATGAGTATCGCCAATGCGAGGAAGGCGGTCGAGGCGGGAATCGAGGTCGCCAATCAGCTTGCTCCCGAATATCAGCTTATTGGAACCGGTGATATGGGAATCGGTAATACCACGCCAAGCACTGCTATTGCCGCTGTAATAACCGGACGAAAACTCGAAGAACTGACCGGCAGGGGGACCGGGCTCAATGATGAACAATTGAAGAAAAAAATAGATACGTTGAGAAAAATTCTTGATATTAACAGACCGGATCCGGATAACGGTCTTGATATTTTGGCAAAAGTAGGCGGGTTTGAGATCGGCGGGATCGCCGGTCTTATTATCGGGGCTGCGGCAAACCGGATACCGGTGGTGCTCGATGGCTTTATCTCGACGGCTGGTGCGTTGATAGCCTATAAAATAGAACCCTTTGTCAGGGATTTTCTGATTTTTGCCCATCGTTCCGTTGAACCGGGACATGCTCCTATGCAGGAAATCCTGGGCTGCAGGAAACCACTGCTCGATCTTAATCTTCGTTTAGGGGAAGGAACGGGCAGTGCCCTTGCGATGCATATCGTTGACGGTGCGGTCTGTTTACTCAAGGATGTGGCGACATTTGAAGAGGCGTCAGTCTCTTCTGCCGATACATAAACGTGGAGAAAGAAAAGATCAGCAGCTGGAAAGAGGAGATCGTGTGTCACCTGGAGGCGTTGGGGGATGCAATACGCTTCCTGACCATTATTCCTTTGCCCGTTGTCCGGAAAATGGCTGAGCCCCGTTTCGATCGGACCCTTTGTTATTTCAGCCTCACCGGTTCGCTTATCGGTGGCTGTCTTTATCTGGTTTTGCTCGTGGGGCAGGCTCTGCCTAATGCGGTTCTTGCGGCCCTGCTGGTCGTTTTGATGTCTGCTGTTTCCGGTTTTCTGCATATGGATGGACTGGCAGACAGTGCAGATGCTTTTTTGAGTCATAAGAATAAGCAGGACTGTCTTGTCATCATGAAAGACAGTCAGATCGGGGTAATGGGTACTGCCGCGATAGGTTCTGTGTTTTTGATTAAATACGCGGTCTTTTCGAGTCTTGACCGTGAGCTGATGACAGCAGCTCTTTTCGTTGCTCCCGTTGCGGGCAGAACGGCAATTACCCTGGTTATGGCCGTGCTTCCCTATGCCCGGAAAGAAGGTGGGCTTGGCAGTCTCTTTTACTCAGGCTTTACGCGCAAGGGTGCGCTGATAAACGCACTCTATCTTGTTGGTCTGTCAGTAATGGTGCAGAACGAGATAGCAGAAATTGTCCTGATTGCCGTTATCATAACCGTGCTGCTGGTTTCTCTGGTCAGCCGCAGCAAGATTGGTGGAGCTACCGGGGATACGCTTGGTGCTGTCTGTGAGTTGACAGAAACGGCGGTTCTTATCTGCTTCTCCCTCTGCTGCTGATGTCACGGTCTATACGTGCAATTTGAAAGATCTCTTCTCTGTAATATGGAACAGTGAAACAGAACGAACATGGAGGCAATATACACCGGCTTATCAGGCAGAACCGTATTGCCAAAGACCGGCTGATCGATTTCAGCGCCAATATCAATCCTGCTGGTCCTCCAAAATGGTTTCGATCGCTGATCAATCGCGAACTTGGTACGATAGTCCATTATCCCGACCCTGAATGTGTTGCGTTGAAAGAAACCATTGCCAGGAAATACCGGGTTGATGCGAAACGGATCGTTCCGGCAAACGGGACAACGGAACTGCTGCACCTGCTTCCCAGGGTGCTAGAGAAAAAGGATATATTGATCCCGGAACCATCCTATATAGATTATCGCATGGTCTTTCAGGCACAGGGGTATCGGGTACATTCCCTGATGCTTACAGAAGAAAGCGGTTATTGTATTGATCCTGATGTTCTGGCAGAAAAACTCGGGCAGGTTGGAGCCGTGATTTTCGCCAACCCGACAAATCCTGCAGGTGCCCTGATCTCATCAGAGTCGATCGTCTCTCTTGCAGAAGCCTTCAGGCAGACACTTTTTATTATCGATGAGGCCTTTTATCCTTTTTATACACCGTTTTCAACCGTTGGCGGGAAGTGTGGAAATCTGATAACACTGAACTCCCTGACAAAGTTTTTTGCAATTCCCGGATTAAGAGCAGGCTTTGGTATCTTTCCTGAGTGGGGTCGTGAGAAAATCAGACGATTACTGCCCCAATGGTCGGTGAACAGTCTGGCACAATCGTTTGCCGTTACGGCGCTGGAAGACGACGCATATTGTCGTGACAGTTGTGAGGCCTGTGCCCGTTTAAGAGAAAATCTCTTTGCGGAGATAAACACTATTCCCGGTTTAAAAGCCTATCCTTCAGCGGCGAATTTTCTGCTGCTTCGTTCTGGTAACCAGATAACGGCAAAAAAGCTTTATGAAAAATTACTCTCAAATCAGATGATTATCAGACGTTGCGACAACTATCGGGGTCTTGATGAATACTCTTTTCGTATTGCAGTGAGAAGCGCGCAGGAGAACCAGCGCTTGCTTGAGGCGCTTCGCCTGGTTTATCTGCTGCCGGGTAGCGGTAAGCAGCGGTTTCGGCGAAAAACACCCGCGTTGATGTTTCAGGGTACATCGTCAAACGCCGGTAAATCCATTCTTGCGGCGGCATTGTGCCGGATCCTTTTTCAGGACGGGGTGAAGGTTGCGCCGTTCAAGGCCCAGAATATGTCTCTCAACTCTTATGTAACCTGGGATGGCGGTGAAATGGGAAGGGCCCAGGTTGTTCAGGCTTTTGCCTCCCGAATTGATCCGGAGTGGCGCATGAATCCGGTTCTGCTCAAACCAAACAGTGATACCGGCAGCCAGGTGATTATTAATGGCCACCCTGTTGGTAACATGAATGTGCTGCAATATCATCGTTACAAAAAAGAGGCGTGGGAGGCGGTCAGGAAAAGTTATGATGAATTGAGCAGCCAGTATGACTGCATGGTACTTGAGGGTGCGGGATCCTCTGGTGAAGTCAATCTGAAAAAGCATGATATTGTCAATATGCGCATGGCTGACTATTGTTCTGCCTCGGTTCTACTCGTCGGTGATATTGACCGGGGAGGTGTTTATGCCTCTTTTGCCGGTATTATGGACGTACTTGAGGAATGGGAACGAACCCTTGTTGATGGTTTTATTGTCAACAAATTTCGGGGAGATCAGCGTTTGCTTGATGATGCTCATCGCTTTATTCACTTTCATACCGGGCGTCATGTTCTCGGGGTTATACCGTATATTGCCGATCTTTCTGTTCCGGAGGAGGATTCGGTATCGTTCAAGGACGGTTTTTATGGTTATGAGCCCGATCGGGATAAGGATATTGTCATAGCCGTTGTTGATCTACCCCATATTTCAAATTTTACCGATATTGATGCATTGGCTTCCGAACCGGATGTCAGCGTTTTTGTAGCCAGAAATGAAACCGATTTAACCGCTGTGGATTGTGTCATCTTACCCGGTTCAAAGAACGTTGGCGGTGATCTTGCCTATCTTGAAGAGAAGGGGATTTGTTCACGACTGATTGAGCTTGCTGCCCGCGGAAAGACGATTGTCGGTATTTGCGGTGGTTACCAGATGCTGGGAAAACAGATTGAGGATCCTTGTCATCTTGAATCGGAGCGAGATTCTTTTCATGGTATCGGACTTATAGATGTATCGACGATGCTTGATCAAAAAAAAATATTAGTCAGAAAAGAAGGAATTCACCGTTTATCCGGGCTCAAGGTGTCCGGATACGAGATTCATCATGGAAGAACGGAAACGCTTCGGAATCCGGTTATCACCTATGACGATGGCAGTGTCTGCGGTACGGATAATAATGACAACACGGTATGGGGGGTGTATCTTCATGGTATTTTTGACGAAGACGCGTTCCGACGGTGGTTCATTAATGGGTTGCGTGCAAAGAAAGGATTGCAGCCTCAGGATGGAGCAGGTGTTTCCTGGGATCTTGATTTACGTCTTGATAAGCTTGCAGCAATTGTTCGGGATGCGATCGATATCGACACCATTTATAAGAATCTGAATCTGTAAAAACGTGCTGATAACAATCTCACTCGTCACTGCGGTCATGATCGATCTGATTGTTGGTGATCCTCGGTGGTTTCCACATCCGGTCCGCTTTATCGGATTTTTATGTAACCGCTTTGAAGGGTTGTTACGGTGGAAAACGAGTCCGCTCGCCTTGCGGATCAGCGGTGCGGCTACCGTTGTTGGTGTTATGCTCACGGTTCAGACCATTGTTGTGGTTATGCTGTGTATCTGTAAGGTATTGTCTGTCTACCTTTTTTATTTTTTTTCTGTTTTTATGTTATATTTGGCGATAGCCCTTGGTGATCTTCTAAAACACAGTCGGGACGTCTATACGAGTTTACGGAATAACGCCATTGATGATGCCAGAAAAAATGTCGCCAGACTGGTAGGTAGAGATACGCAGACATTAAACGGTCACGAAATTAGCAGGGCCTGTATCGAGTCCGTTGCAGAAAATCAGGTAGACGGGGTTACCGCACCATTGTTTTATATGGTCTTGGCAGCCATTGCTGGACACGCTCTGCTTGTTGATCCGGTGGTATGTGCTGTTGCCGGTGGCTATTTTTATAAAACGGTGAACACTCTGGATTCGATGATTGGTTATCAAAATGAACGTTACCGTTATTTTGGTACGTGTGCGGCCCGGCTTGACGATGTTTTGAATTATGTACCGGCCCGGATCGGTGGCCTGTCCATTGTCATTGCCGCCCTGCTGACCGGTATGGATTTCAGGAAGGCTCTGAGCGTTTTCTATAAGGATCGGTTGAAAAGCTCAAGCCCGAACAGTGGACATACAGAGGCGGCTACTGCCGGAGCCCTGTCTGTTCAGCTTGGTGGTTCTTCCTCTTATTTTGGAAAAGTGGTTTGTAAACCACTGATTGGTGGAGAACTTGCTCTTCCCGAAGCAAAAGACATCCTGGGTGCAAACAGATTGGTTCTGGTTTCATCAATGGTCATGATCTGCTTGTTGCTTCTTGTATATCTGGTAATGGAGGGTATCATTCAATGACCTGTACCAGTGGTTTTGTCCTTGCGGCAGCCCGCAGTGGTTCGGGGAAAACGGTCCTCTGTCTCGGGATCATGGCCGCATTGGTCAAAAGAGGATTGAAGGTCCAGCCGTTCAAGATCGGTCCCGATTTTATTGATCCAACACTTCATAAACGGGTTACCGGCAGGATCTCGTATAATCTCGATTTGAAAATGATGGGGGCAGCCTGTTGTCAAACGACGTTTGACGAAAAGTGTTTTGGCGCTGACATCGCTGTCGCTGAAGGGGTTATGGGCCTTTTTGACGGTGGCCGTGCCAGTACGGCAGAAACTGCCAAAGCCATCGGGTTGTCGGTAATCCTGATTGTCGATGTCCGTTCCTGTGCTGAAAGCAGCGTTGCTGTTCTCAACGGTTTTGCTGGTTACGATCCGGACCTGGATATTGTCGGGGTCATCTTTAACCGGATCGGTTCTGATCGTCATCGGGAACTCATCACCCGAGAGGCTGAAAGAAAATCCCGGGTACCCGTTCTCGGATATGTCTACCGTGATCAATCGTTCACCATTCCCGAACGGCATCTTGGGCTGGTCATGGGGCATGAAGAGGAACGCCATCGGCTTGATCTGAAGACGCTTGCCGACAAGATCGAAGATTCCATCGATCTTGATCTTCTCATCGTGCCAAGTCGTACACGGGCACTGAGCATTGCCGGGCAGAGAAAACGTGAGCTGCCGGTACGGAAGAACGTTATCGGGGTCGCTTCTGATCATGCCTTCTGTTTTTATTATGAGCAGAATTTCGAGCTTCTCGAAAGGGCTGGATTTGATATCGTCAGGTTCAGCCCGCTTTATGATCAGACGGTTCCGGAGGAAGCCGAATTGCTCTGTTTCGGTGGTGGATATCCGGAATTGTATGGGGAACAGCTCAGTTCCAATATGTCGATGATACACTCAATACGACATGCCCATCAGCAAAAAAAAGCGATTTATGCTGAATGTGGTGGATTTATGTATCTTTGTCGTCAGCTATTAGACAGCAACAACCAGGAACACTCGCTGGTTGGTATTTTTCCTTTTACCGCGGTGATGAATAAAAGGATGAGAACGCTTGGATATCGTCAGGCCAGCCTGATCCGGGACTGTTTGCTTGGAGAGAAGGGTGATCTGCTTCATGGGCATGAATTTCATTATTCACATATTCAGCCGGCAGATGATAACCATCCGGAGCACCTTTATTTACTTGATAATGGCTCATATGAGGGGTATGTTAGCGGTTCCGCAGTCGGCAGTTATCTGCATCTGCACTTCGGTAACACCCCCCGGGTTATCCAGGCGATAAAGAACCGTCTTTCCAGGAGAAACAGGTATGAAGACGATGCTGACAAAAATTGATCCGACCATGATTGAAAAACGGAGTTTTGAGATCATCAAAGATGAGTTCTTTGAGCAGACCTCCCTTGATCCTGAAGAGATCAGTCCCGATCATTTTTCGATCATTCAGCGGGTCATCCATGCAACCGCTGATTTTTCATTTGCAGATACGCTTTTTTTTCATCAGGACGCGGTTGCCTCGGGCTTGAGATCACTCAGGGGAGGGCGGGATATTTATATTGATGTTACGATGGGGGCAAGCGGTATCAACAAACGCACCCTTTCTTCTTTTGGTGGTTCTGTTATCTGCCGGATAAATGATCCGGAGATAGCGGCAGAGGCAGCGAAAAAAGGAAAAACGAAGACAGAAACCGCCTTGCGTAAAAGCTGTCAGGATCATAATGTTGGCATCATTGCGGTAGGCAATGCTCCAACGGCGCTGATTGCAGCTATGGATATGATTGAAAACCGGGTGATTCATCCGGATCTTGTAATAGGCGTTCCTGTCGGTTTTGTCAATGCCGCTGAATCAAAAGAACTTTTACGCGAAAAGCCCTATCCTTTTATTACTGCCCTCGGCAGAAAGGGGGGAACTCCGGTGGCGGTTTCTATTCTCAATGCGCTTCTTAAACTTGCTGCTGTGGAAACGTGATTTCTGGTATGGAATGAGCGTGTATAGATAATAGTGGAGTGTGATAAGAGAGGAAAAAATGGAAAGAACATGTGCAATCATTAAACCGGATGCATTTGGAGCAGGTAATGCGGGTAAGATTCTGGCACGAATTTACCAGGAGGGTTTCACCGTTGTAGGTTTGAAGAAACAGTATCTCAGTAAACGGGAAGCGGAAGGCTTTTATTCTGTTCATAAGGATCGTCCTTTTTTTGATGATTTGACCACTTTTATGAGCAGCGGTCCCTGCATTGTCATGGTGCTTGAAGCGGCGTCTGCGATCAGGAAATGGCGTGACCTGATGGGGGCTACCAATCCCGCAGAGGCCGAAACAGATAGTTTGCGGAACGAATTTGGCACTTCCGTTGAAAGAAACGCAACGCATGGTTCGGATGCGCCGGAGACTGCCGCGTTTGAAATTTCCTACTTTTTTTCAGGAATTGAACTGCTTTCATTCGACTCTACTTCCCAGATAGTATGATCCGGGGTCTGGCATTCTGTTCTTGTGCACACATGCATGTAAAACCATGGTGGCCTTTGGGAGGCAGACAGGTGAGGCGATCGGCGGTTTCCAGGTACAAAACCTTATAACGGCCTGTGGCCTGGCTGAAAACGCGATTGTCTGGTAAACGGTACGGATATTTTTCAGGTCTGTACCGTTTACCAAGGCATTGTCTGAACAGTTGATCAAGAGAGCTCGACTTTTTCTTTTGCTGTGACCGTACAGCCGATTTGGCCTTCTTTCAATGTGATATCAAGCCGCTCGTCAATCGCCACTTCGCGGGCATCAGTAACAACACGTCTTGTTCCGGTTTGGTCAATCCTGCTGACAATTGCATATCCCCGCGCCAAGGTAGCCAATGGACTTACCGAGTCCAGAACAGCCGTGATCTTTTTGAATGTCGCCTCTTTTCCTGTACAAATGGTTCTCAATCCAGATTTCAGTTTCTCTGAAAGCAGATCCAGTCTGAACTGATCACGTTCAAGTCGGCTGGCAGGAGAGGCCGAAATGATCTTGTTTTCAAGGGCCTTGGTTAATGATTCATAGTGGTCAAGCAGGTGTGTCATATTCCTGTTTATCTGTGCGGCGATGGTGTCCAGATGGATTGAACAGGACTCAAGCGCTGATTCATAGGTCTGCAGCCGCTGTTCGACATGACCCAGATGGTGTTGTGCCGACTCCAGCTGCCAGGTAAAAGACCTTGCGATACGTTTTGCCAGGTGTTGAATTTGTTCTTTTTCTCTGATCATATCCGGAATGATCAGTTCCGCTGCGGCCGTCGGGGTTGCGCACCTGACATCCGCGCAAAAATCGGCGATGGTAAAATCGGTTTCATGGCCGATAGCAGAAACAATCGGCGTTTTTGCCCGATACATGGCCTCGGCCAGTTGTTCTTCATTGAAGGCCCAGAGGTCTTCGATAGAGCCCCCGCCACGGCATAAAACGATGATATCCGGTTTGAGTGAACATCCCGTTTCTATCGCTTTGGCGATTTCCCGCGCGGCATCTTTTCCCTGCACTGGAACGGGAAGAATCTGCAGGGATATATCGCTTTGCCTCTTTCGGTATATCGACAGGAAATCATGGATAGCGGCTCCTGATAATGATGTGATAACGATAATTCTTTGCGGCCGGCTGGGCAGAGGTTTTTTCAGGGAAGGGTCAAAGTAGCCCCGTGCGGTCAGTTTCTCTTTCAGGGAATGAAAACGGGCCTGCAGGATACCGGAGCCTTGGAAGTTGACAGATTCAACAATGATTTGATAGTCTCCACGCGGAGAGTAAACGGCAATTTTTCCGTCACAGATTACCTGCTGTCCGTTTTCAAGTGGCTGGGCAAGATATCTGGAGTGATTTTTGAAAAGAACCGCTTTGATCCGCGATTTTTCATCCTTCAGGCTGAAATAGAGATGTCCTGACAGCGGGCGGCTGACATTGGTAATCTCGCCTACAATCCGGACAAAAAGGAGATGCTGCTCGAAAAGACGTTGAATCTCGTTATTGATTTCAGTAACACTCCGGATGTTATCCTTGCTCCTGATCAGTTTCATACCCGTTATCTCTTGTTGTTTATCTCTGTGGCGGCTGCAGGAAAAAGTTTTGTTGAAACCCTTTCTGATAATGGTGTCTTACAACAAACAGCTGTGGAAAGGCCAGACAAAAAAAGAACCGGCAATGCAGGAACATTTTAAACAGTTTAGCGATAGACACCAAGTTTTATATATACTATATATGTCTGATCGTAATGATGTAATCTGAAAAATATTTTATGCGGAGTTTTTGATGGCAGAAAATAGTGCATTTGAAAAAATTCATGTCGATGAACGTGAAAAGAGTAATTTTGAAGGGTTGCTGGAACAGCTCAATCTTCCTCCATCGGTCGTAAAATTTGTGATGGGAAACATGCGGATGATCCAGGTGATTACGGCTGTTGTTATTGTTTCTGTGGTCAGCTGGGCATTGTATGATGCGCATATGGAGAAAAAAATTGAAAATGCGTCATGGGCTCTGGCTGAGGCACTTGAAGAAACAGGGGAAGAAAAAATTGCGGCTCTTACCAGGGTGAGCAGTGAATTCAAAGGGACAAATTCGGCGTTGTGGGCACAGATAAACAGTGCTTATACCTATGCAAAGCAGGGAAAGATTGAAGAAGCGATTGCCCTGTACCGTTCGGTACGAGAAGAAAACGAAAAAAACACGGTCTTGAAACCGCTTGTTGCCTACAGTCTTGCCCAATTATTCGAAAAAAGCAGTCAATATGACAAAGCGATGACTGAATATGAATATCTGAAATCAGTAGATGGCTTTGAAGGTATCGGATTTCTCGGTGCTGGCCGGATTTATGAGATCCAGAAACAGAAAGACAAGGCAATAGCTGTATACGAAGCGTATCTCGGTATATTGACAAAACCTGAAACCAGGTTTCAAAAGGCGCTGGTTGAAGAAAAAATTGTACGATTAAAGGCAGGCACGTGATCCGGGAGTCAGAAAAGACGCTTGTCCGCAGGACTGTAAAAAGCTGGAAGGAAAAGGGTGATCGTATCGGTCTGGTTCCGACTATGGGCTTTTTTCATGACGGGCATCTGGCCTTGATGCGACAGGCTGTCGAAAAAACAGAAAGAGTTGTTGTCAGTCTTTTTGTAAATCCGACTCAGTTCGGTCCCCGTGAAGATCTTTCTTCTTACCCGAAAGATCTAACCGGAGATCTTGAAAAAGCCGAACGTATCGGTGTCGATCTTGTTTTTTGTCCGTCGTCTGAAGAAATGTATGGGGCAGGAAGTCAGACATATGTCACGCTCCCGGAGCTTGCCAAAAGGCTGTGTGGTGAAAACCGGCCTATTCATTTTCAGGGTGTGGCGACGGTGGTTACCAAACTGCTCAATATCATCGAACCGGATTTTGCTTTTTTTGGTGAAAAGGATTTTCAGCAGCTGGTTATCATTAAACGGATGGTCAGAGACCTTGATATTCCCGTACAGATCATGGGACATCCGATTGTGAGAGAACCAGACGGGCTTGCCATGAGTTCTCGTAACGCATATCTCAATAGCGAAGAACGGCAGGCGGCGCTTGTTTTATTTCAGGCACTGAACTATATCAGGGAGAAGACAGCGGGACTTGAGATGGGCAGCATTCTCACTGATATTGTTTCAGAAGCCTCAGCCATTATCACAAAACAAAAGATTTGCTCCATAGACTATCTGAGGGTTGCTGAGACAGAACAGCTGGCACCAAGAGAAATCCTTGAAAAAAAGTGCAGGGCTTTTGGTGCAATCAGGGTAAATGGACGGGTACGGCTTATTGATAACATACCCATTTCCTGAACCCTGATCGCGGCTTGTGAACAAAACAGAATAATCGGCAGGCCGGTTTCGTGAGATCGTGTGGCCCTATTGTTCCAGTGGATGCTGGCAGGTTTTGAGAATGGCATTGATGCGCTCTTCACTATATCCTTTAAAACGCCAGATTCGTGCCTGATAGAGGCTGTGTTCGATAATATGCTGATAATGATCTTCAGATATAGCGATATCGCTGAGACAACAGGGACAATTGATATCTTTGAGAAAGGTGTTGATCGATGAAATGGCACCATGCCTGTCTCCAGTCAGGCTGAGGCCGAGGGCTTCGAGTCTGGCTGAAAATTGATGGCGATGGAAAAACAGCCATCCCGGTAAAAGTGCTGCAAGACCGGCACCGTGAGAGATATCATGTATCGTTGTGATACCGTGCTCAATAATGTGCAGGGGAAAAGCAATCCTGCCAAGACCGGCGACTGGCAGGCCTGATAATGCGTTTGCGGCGCACCATAACAGGGTTGCCCGGTTATCGTAAGAGTCAGGAGTCCGCAGTACTCGCGGACAACTATCCATGATTGATTTGAAAAGTGTTTCCAGCATGCCGAATTGAAAGGTGATTCCGCTTGCCTCGGTCGTAAGATATGCTTCGAGACAGTGACAAAAGGTATCAACGGCTCCATAAGCGGTTTGGTCCGGTGGTACCGTAAATGTCGTTGCGGGTTCGGAAATACAGACTTTTGGAAACAGTTTGCGATGAGCAAATCCCAGTTTTTGTTTTTTTTCCCGGTCAGAGAGAACCATTCCTGAATTGGTTTCAGAGCCGGAACCGGCAACGGTTGGAATGGTTATCAGCGGAAGCGAATCCTGAACACTTTTTTTCCCGGTAAAAAATTTCCAGACAGTGTGAGCCACCGGTACGCCTGCAGCAATAGCCTTGGCACAGTCTATCACAGAGCCTCCGCCGACCGCAATGATCAGACCAACCTGGTCTTGCCGGGCTCGGGCGATACCGCGTTCAACATCGGTAATATCCGGGTTTGGCCGAATTCCGGCGTATTCAGTGATGGTGACTCCGCAATCTTTGAGTGAGTCAACGACTGTTTTATAGACACCCTGTTTTTTTGCGGATGTGCGGCCGGAAACAAGCAGTGCTCTCTTGGAAAAACAGGCTGCTTCTGTTCCGGTATTGGTTAGAACATCTTTTCCGAACAATATTTTGACCGGATTCTGAAATACAAAATTTTCCATCAATCTGACAACGTTTTTACATAGCTGTCGGCAAGCAGCCTGAACTGGTTAATGGTCAGAACTTCTGCCCGTATCTTCGGTGAAATTCCCGTTCGTTCTATCATCTTCAGGGCCTTTTGTCTTCGTTCGGCGGGACTGCTGTTTACCTCTTTTGGAAAAAGAGCCGGAGTTGAAAGATTGTTCAGTACCGTTTTCCTCCGATGGGCAAAGGCGGCGCGGACTATTTTCTGGAAATGATTTGAATTGTCGTTTCCGCCCGATGAAAAAGTGATTTGTATTACCTGTGAATCTATTTTTGGTCGGGGAAAAAACTCATCAGGCTTCAGGGTCAGCACTTTTTCAATCTGTGCGACCGCGCCCAGCAGTACGGTCGGAATTCCGTAAGATTTCGTGGCAGGAGATGCGGTTAAACGATCGGCCACCTCTTTTTGAAGCATGAGAGTGACGCTGTCAACGCAGGTGTGCTCTTCTATCAGTTTGAAAAGAAAGGGGTTTGAAATTGAATAGGGGAGGTTGGCTATTATTTTCAGTCGTCCGCCGGTTCGTGCTGAAAGGTTGCTGAAATCGAGCTTGAGAATATCTCCATGGATAAGGGTGACATTTGCCGGTAAGTCTTTTTCGGATTCATGAAACCGGATAATACCTTTATCTATTTCGATACCGGTAACCATACCGGCTTTTTGAGCAACAAAGGAGGTGAGAGCGCCGAAGCCGACACCAACTTCGAGAACATGATCTTCTTCAGAGAAGTGACCGAGACACGCAATCTTTTCAGCTGTGTGCGGGTTTACAAGAAAATTCTGACCAAATTTCTTGCTCGGGGCCAGACCGTATCTTTTCAGGTAGTTCTTTGGGTCTTGATTCATATGTTTTAAAAATGAGTGAGTCAGCGTTTTATCTGGCTTATAACATGCCGTCTTCTTCTTTTGACAGAGAGGTGATACATTATGTAATAACTGGCTATCGCAAAAGGAAAGGCCAGAAGAGAACCGCCCGTGACAAGGATGACTATTGTTTCGATACCGAGATTGATGAATGTATGAACCTTGAGGTCAATAGAAACATCCGAGAGCATAAAATCAAGAACGGCCTTGATTTTATTCCAGTTCATCTCATATGGGGTTACCGCGTTTCCGATCAGCATGGAAAAATAATATTGGGGAATATAGGTAAAAGGGTTGCAGACCAGCCAGCTCATGACCAGACCGGCAAAAAAGGATGCTCTGGAAAAAAGGGTGGTAAAAAAAATCAGCAGGGTGTGGAACGGCATGGTGGGAGTAATTCCTATAAAAACCCCTATTGCAGAACCGAGGGCAATGGAATGAGGTGTTCCTTTCAGACGTAAGAGTTTGAGGTAATAATACCTGCAGGTCCTGCCAATAGTCATGACTTCTCTGGTTAACAGCCAAGAACTGAACGGGAAAAGACATCATCATTCAATGAGCCGGTTACCCCTTTCTTAAAGAGTTTCATACCCGAAAAGGCGATCATTGCTGCATTATCAGTACAGAGCCCAGGTGCCGGCAGGTAAAGATCCAGCTCTTTTTCCCGACAACGTTTCTGCATGCTCGCACGAAGATGCTGGTTGGCCGCGACACCCCCGCCAATAACAATGGTACGGATATCTTGAGTTGTTGCAGCTTTTATTGTCTTTTCGACCAGCACTTCGACAACGGCTTCCTGAAAGGATGCACAGACAGCTGCCGTGTTGACCTCCTTATTTTTCATGCGGCACTTATTGCAATGATTCAAGACAGCAGTCTTGAGGCCGCTGAAACTGAAATCAAGCGAATTTTCTTCTAACCAGGCACGGGGCAGTCGAAGCTGATCCGGCCTTCCTTCTTCCGCTTCTCTGGAAACCGCAGGTCCTCCGGGATAGGTAAGACCGAGAAGCCTTGCCACCTTGTCAAAAGCCTCACCGGCAGCATCGTCACGGGTTCGGCCAAGCAGGGTGAAATCAAAAAAACTGTCTGCTCGGTAGAGCGCGGAGGTTCCACCAGAAACGATCAGGGCGATATAGGGGAAATCTGGTTTTTCTGATTCGAGAAAGGCTGACAGGATATGTCCGGTCATGTGATCGACACCGACAAATGGAATATCAAGCGCGTAAGACAATGCCTTTGCGTATGAAAAACCGACAAGCAAGGAACCGATGAGGCCGGGACCACGGGTGGCGGCAACAAGGCTGAGATCCTTCTTTTCAACTCCTGCTTTTTGCAATGCCTGATCGAATATAACACCGATACAGGCCATATGTGTTCTGGACGCCAGTTCCGGGACAATTCCGCCAAACCGTTCATGGATATCATTCTGGCTTGAAACAATATTTGCCAGAATACGGTAATCATCAAGAACAGCTATTGCCGTATCGTCACATGAGCTTTCAATACCGACCGTTATCATCGTGTAAACCTAGAGTTCAGAATCTGCTTCATCCCCTCTTGGATAAGAACCGAGCCATTCGTAATAGGAGCAGAGATCCTTTATTCTTTCACACCCCTTATTGATATTTTCCTCATCAATGTGACCCAGCATATCAACGAAAAAAAGATATTCCCATTTTTTTCCTTTTACCGGACGTGATTCAAGTTTAACCAGGTTGATGTCAAGGTCGGAAAGAACAGTGAGAACTTCATTGAGGGCCCCGGGGCGATGCTTGGTGCCGATCAGGATTGAAGTTCGGTCGTCCCCACTGAATTCAGGAGACTTTTTGCCGATAATCAGAAAACGGGTAGTATTGCCGCGGTAATCTTCAATACCCTTGACTACAACCTGGAGTTCATAGGTCTTGATTGCAAGCGATGAGGCTATCGCCCCGATATTCGGGTTGTTCGCCGCCATTTTTGCGGCAGCACCGGTTGAGAAGACGTCCAGCGTTGGTGTTGACGCCATATGTTTTCTCAGCCACTCCCGGCATTGCGCCAAAGCCTGTGCGTGTGAAGCAATGGTTTGGATATCGTTTCTTTCTCCCGATTTACATACCAGGTTATGACTGATACTCATCCGTACTTCTCCGCAGATCCTTGCATTGTATTTCATAAAAGAATCAAGGGTCGAATAAACGGCTCCTTCGATCGAGTTTTCAACCGGTACGATTCCGTAGCTTGTCCTTCCTTTCTCAACCTCGGCAAACACATCATCAATAGATTCCATTGCCTGATATGTGGCAGAATGACCGAAATATTTGACGCCGGCAAGGTGGGTGAAGGTCGTTTCCGGACCAAGATAGGCGATGACCTCCTTCTTTTGAGACAATCTGCAGCTGGTAATTATCTCGTGGAAAATTGATCTGAGGGCGATCTCAGGAAATATATCCTTATTCTGACGCAACAATCGTTCATAGATCTGTCTTTCTCTCAAAGGGTCCCATTTCGCCTTTTTTGTTTTATCCTTCAGGGTACCGATGGCTTTTGCACAGTCAATACGTGATTTGAGGAGGTCAAGGATGGTATTATCTATAGTATCAATTTTATTTCTGATTTCAGTTATTTTCTTGCTGTTTTCTAATGTCATTTGAATCGCGGAAAGAAAGGTCTTGGCTAAAAGTGTCTCTACGGTAACGAAAGACATATATTACTATGCAATAGAAAAATGTATGTCAAGCGGTAATGGATTGTGGTAAAAGCTAACCAAAGTTTTTATCGAAAAGGACGTGTGCTGCTGTTGATCCGGTTAGCGATGAAGACAGTGGCATCGATTGATGACGATTTTTTTACAAAATAAGCCCGTTGGAATTTTTATTTGTTACCATTTAAGATCTTACCAGATAATAACGATTTCAAGCGGTTACTGGAATTATTGTCTGTTTTTCCGTCAATTGGGGTTGCCTATTCCGGAGGCGTGGATTCAACGCTCGCAGCGTATGGCGCCTGTTGTTCTATTGGTGCTGAAAGGGTAAAACTGTTTCGGGCAGATACCGGTCTTATGAGCGAAAGGAGCACGCTCAATGCTGATACGGTTGTCAGAACATTATTTGGGAGCAGGGTACACTATGAAACCATACGGGTAGCGGTCCTCAGTGAAACCAAATTGTACCAGAATGATCCCGATCGGTGTTATTTTTGTAAGCGGAAAATATTCTCCACCTTGCTGCTTCACTGTCAAAAATCAGATCTGGACATATTGATAGATGGAACCAACAGAGATGATCTGACACACCATCGGCCCGGTTTGAGAGCTCTCACAGAGCTTGGTATCTACTCTCCACTTGCAGACGGTGGAATCGATAAGAAGTCGGTGAGGAACATTGCTGAAAAACTGGCGTTTCCAAATGCTCTGACGCCTTCTGACTCCTGTGTTGCAACAAGGCTTCAGTATGGTGATTCTCTCAGTGAAGATAAATTGAAAATGATAGAAAGACATGAAGCCTTTCTCCATCAGATGGCGTTTTACGGTTGCCGGGTCAGACCGCGGGGTAATACGGTAATTCTTGAATTAATGGAAAAAGATTTTCCTCGTATGATGAAAAAAAAAAATAAAATTAAAATTATGTCGTATTTTCATGATGATGGGTTTCAGAATGTCTTGTTTGAAATCAGGGAGAGACAATAAAAAAAAGAAAAAAACCATTTAATCCGTATTATTCTACGATTTAGCACTTGATTCTAATTTCTTATTAAATTATGCTGTTCACGCTTCGTGTTGTAAAAGCGCGAATATAAAGGGTTGCAGCCTTCATATTACACCGTGCAGGAAATTCGAAAAAAACAGTTTTTTTGTTTTGACAAATGTTGTTCGTTTGGTTAAAGCATCAATGCGTTAAGAAGGGAACAGAGCCGGAAAGCCTGTCCATAGAAAAGAAATGAATCAGCAGGGAGGAATTCATGAACAAGAAGGAACTGATTGAAAGCATCGCGGGTGCAGCCGATATTAGCAAGGCTGCTGCTGAAAAGGCATTGAACGGAACCTTGGCTGCTATTGCTGAAGCACTGAAAAAAGGTGACAAAGTAACGTTGGTTGGTTTTGGTACGTTTTCTGTATCAAAGCGTGAAGCTCGTACCGGTCGTAATCCACAGACTGGTAAGTCCATAAAAATCCCAGCTAAAAAAGTTGCTAAGTTCAAAGCTGGTAGCAAGCTTTCTGATGCTATCAACTAGTTCTTATGCATGTCTCCCAAGCAGGTTGATCTATTACGGTTTGTGTTAACATCATATATTGACGCTGATAATCGGGACGTGGCTCAGTCTGGTAGAGCACAGCGTTCGGGACGCTGGGGTCGGAGGTTCAAATCCTCTCGTCCCGACCACCTATTCAGTTCAAGCAGATTCAAATAGACAACCGCGCTGGTGAATTGAAAGCCGCTGCCGGAAAAGGCAGCGGCTTTTTTTTTGATGAAGAAGAAACGTTTACGATCGGGTTATACAACGGGGGCATGTGCGGCGGCCTCAGCAAAAGCGGCAGCAGAGGCGCTTCTTCTGAAGAAGGTCCCGCAACGTGTGGAAATACCGTTTCCTGATGGAAAGCGGGTCTCGTTTGGCGTCGAGAGGTGTAGATATAACAGCTCCGGAGAAAAAGTTGAGACCTGTGTTATAAAAGATGCCGGAGATGACCCTGATGTAACCAACCGGGCACTTATTTGTGCTACCGTGTGGCTTTTTGAAAAAAAGGACGGCGATAAGAGCGATGTTATTTTGATCAAAGGTGGAAAAGGAGTTGGAATTGTTACCAAAGCCGGTCTGCCGGTAGCAGTTGGAAAACCGGCGATCAATCCGATACCGTTACAAATGATTGCAGATGCCGTTGGCGAGGTACTCAGTCATTACCCGCTGTCACCGAAGCAACGTGTTTGTGTCGAGATATCTGTACCTGACGGAGAAGTTCTTGCGAAAAAAACATTGAACGCACGGCTGGGAATCATTGGCGGTATTTCAATTCTTGGAACGACAGGAATCGTACGGCCGGTATCCGCCGCGGCCTGGACGGCAACCATCCGAATTTCGATGAATGTGGCCTGTTCTGCAGGAGAAAGAGAAATTGTTCTTTCCACCGGGCGAACTTCGGAACGATGCGTTCAGCAGATGTTTCACTTTTCAGAGGAATCTCTGGTGATGATGGGAGACTATCTTCACTTTTCACTCCGAGAGTCAAAAAAATATCAATTCCGGAAGATTCATATCGCTACCATGTGGGCAAAATTATTGAAAGGTGCAATGAAAATACCGCAGACCCATGTTCGGCATGGGGCCCTTGAGATAACGAATGTCCTTGAATTCTTTAAGGATATCGGCGTGGATAACGCAACAATAGAAACCCTCAGAGATGCAAATACGGCTCGTGAAATACTTGACAGGTTAATCAAAACGGGAGAAAAGGAGCTTGTGTTATCTGTTTGTAAAAAAGCAAAAGAGTATTATACCGAAATCAGTCAGAACGAAATTGCCATACACCTGGTAGATGGTACCGGTAAACTGCTTTGTTCAATGTGATATGCAAAAAAAAGATATAATTATTGCGGGCATATCGAGATCATCACTCCCTGATGAAGTAAGAAGAATTCTCTCTGAAGAAGAAATCGAGCTGCTTGTCTCGTCAGACTATTCAAAAAAGCTTGTTTCGTCTTTTCCCAAAGGTAACAGAATAAAAAAAACGATACCATTTACGCCGATTGTTGATTGTTTCAAAGACATTGAACGTTCGGCATCTCGAGGAAGGGTCCTGGTTTTGACCAGCGGTGATCCGCTCTTTTTTGGATTTGGCACATCTTTTTTAAAGCGATTACCAGAGGCTGAAGTTGCCTTTATTCCATCAGTCTCGTCGATGCAGTTCTGTTTTTCCCGATTTGGCATACCGTGGGAAGAAGCTCAGTTTATCAGTCTTCATGGCCGAGATATTGAGGGAATTGCGTCGATGATCAATAACAAATTACTGTTTTTTTTGACGGATAAAAATAATACTCCTGATCGGATAGCCACGTTCATTATGAATCGTATCGAATCGGAACGACTTGATGATTATACCATCCATATTGGCGAGAAGCTTGGACAGGATGGTGAGAGATTGATTTCAGGTGGTCTTGCAAAGATATCGACACAGAGTTTTGAACAACCTAATTGCGTTATTATTACAAACAGGCAGACGATTATAAATGATTATCCTTCGAAATTGGGATTGAAAGAATCAGAAATCAATCACAGCAGGGGACTCATCACCAAGAATGAGATTCGGGCGATGGTTCTGCATGCACTTGATTTACCGCATGATGGCGTCTTTTGGGATGTCGGTGCCGGTTCGGGTTCAGTAAGTATAGAAGCGGCTCGCATGAATCCCGGCCTAAGCATTTATGCGATAGAAAAAAATGAAGTGGAAAGAGTACATATTGAACAGAACCGCCGTCGTTTTGGTTGTTGGAATATTCATGTGATTGCGGGTAAAGCGCCGGAGGTTTTTACGGATCTGCCAAAACCGGACAGGGTTTTTGTCGGGGGCAGTGGCGGACAACTGATACCGATACTGGAACAGACAGCAGCCTTGATTGGTTCCGGTCAGAAAATTGTGGTTACCGGTATTCTGGAATCCACAAAAAAAACGGCACCGGAAACGTTGGTCAGGCTCGGCCTTTCCGTCTCGTCAAGTCTTGTTTCCGTAACGCGCATATGCCATTATGGTGACAGTTCGACTGAGAAGAAACTCAACCCCATTCAGATAACAATCGGCAGTAAAAAGTAAACAGAGCATGGAGCAAGAGAAGAGAAAGGTTTCCTTTGTTGGTGCCGGTCCCGGAGCGGTAGATTTGATAACCGTGAGAGGGAAAAAAGTAATAGATCATGCCGACTGTATTATTTATGCGGGAAGTCTCGTCAACCCTGCATTATTTTCAGAAAGCGGTGCCGTTCTCCATGATTCAAGCAAGCTTGATCTGGACCAGATCATCGAGATCATTAAAGCGAGTGTTGATTGCCGGAAAAAGGTTGCACGGGTTCATACGGGTGATCCATCACTTTTTGGTGCAATCAGAGAGCAGATGGTACGATTGGATCAGCTTGGCATTACTTACGAGGTGATACCGGGGGTTACCTCGGCCTTTGGCGCTGCGTCATCTCTTGGTGTTGAATTGACGTTGCCGGAAAAATCCCAGACCGTTATCTTTACCAGAAAGGCTGGAAGAACAACAGTTCCCGAAAAGGAAAGCCTTACAGCACTGAGCCGTCATCGGGCGACGATGATGATATTCTTGTCTGTTCAGATGATTGATGATGTCATACAGGATCTGCTCATGGGAGGGTATGACCGTGATACCCCGGTATCTGTTGTTCAGCGGGCAACCTGGGATGATGAAACCATTGTTACCGGAACGCTTCAGGATATAGCGGCAAAAGTGAAAAGGGCCCGGATTACCAAAACCGCGATTATCGCTGTCGGAGCGGCCTTTGGTAAAGGAGAGTTACTTGCTGAATCGAAATTATATGACAAGACATTCAGTCATGCTGAAAGAAAGGCCCGGAGATAAAAAGTATTATGGTGGGCAAACCGACAGGTATGAAAAATGATCACATTGCTTGACTATGGAGCCGGAAACGTCAGAAGTGTCCGAAATGCTGTTAAAAAACTTGGGTTTGAAATAAAAACGGCTTCTTCGCCTGATGAGATTTTTTATGCCGAAAAGCTTGTTTTTCCGGGAGTTGGCAGTTTCGGGCTGGTTATGGAACATCTTGTCAGAGAGGGCTATGTCGCGCCTTTACGCCGAAGAATTTTGGAGAACAAACCATTTTTGGGTATTTGTGTTGCGTTGCAGGCTTTTTTTGAGGGAAGTGAAGAGTCCCCTGGTGTTGACGGACTGGGGATCCTTCCAGGCATGGTAAAGAGATTTCCTGAGACAAACCTGGCGGTACCTCAGATCGGCTGGAATGGAATAAAACTGAAAAAACAGCTGTCCCTGTTTGATCATTACCGGGGAGACAAACTCTATTTTGTTCATTCCTATTATGCTCCGGTTGAGACACTGTCTCCTGACTGGTTATTATGCACCACTGATTATGGAACTGAATTTGTTTCCGGGATCTGGAAAGACAATGTTGGCGCCTTTCAGTTTCATCCGGAAAAAAGCGGGCAGGCAGGGCTGGCGATTCTTCGCTCATTTCTAAAACCTGATGAAATAATTGTCCGAAGTGTCTCTGTGAAAGGATGTCAGAAAAAAACGACCTGTGCCAAACGGGTTATCGCCTGTCTTGATGTCCGTAGCAATGATTCAGGAGATCTGGTGGTGACCAAAGGTGACCAGTATGATGTCCGAGATAAGGGCGATGTCAGAAATCTTGGCAAACCGGTAGAACTGGCGCATCGGTATTTTGAGGAAGGAGCTGATGAAATTGCCTTTCTCAATATAACCGGGTTCAGGGATTTTCCGCTTTCCGATCAACCGATGCTTGAGGTTCTTGAAAAGACCTCTGAACATGTTTTTGTACCGCTGACTATTGGTGGCGGTATCCGTGGATTTACAGACTCTTCAGGCAGGCATTATTCTGCCCTTGATGTTGCCGCCTGTTATTTCAGATCCGGCGCTGATAAAATTTCAATAGGAAGTGATGCGGTCTATACGGTTGAAGCCTATATCAAAACGGGAAAGAAAAGCGGAAAGAGTTCTATTGAACAGATAGCAGCCGTTTATGGTGCTCAGGCCGTCGTCATTTCTGTTGATCCGAAAAGGATTTATGTCGACAACCCGTCAGATACGGATCATGCCGTTATCAAGACAGCGATACCTGGACCACAGGGGCAGAAGTATTGCTGGTTCCAATGCACGGTGAATGGAGGCAGAGAGGGAAGGGACATTGACGTTATTCAACTGGTTACCGGGTGTGAAGCACTTGGTGCGGGAGAGATTTTGCTCAATTGTATCGATCGTGATGGCACTAACGCAGGCTTTGATCTTGAACTTGTCGCTCACGTAAAAAAACAGGTGACCATTCCGGTGATTGCATCCAGTGGGGCTGGAACGCCTGAACATTTCAGTGAGGTCTTTCAGCTGACCGATACCGATGCGGCACTGGCAGCAGGGATTTTTCATAGAAAGGAAGTCAAAATTTCAGAGGTGAAAAAGCGGGTTGTCAGGTGCGGTATTCCCGTGCGATAAACTGAAGAAATGGTAATTCAGAGCCTTCTAAAGAAAAGATAAACTGTTGAGAAATTCTTCACCTTCCCTGGCGTAAGAAATAGCGTTTGTCTTGCCGACGAGGGTTTTCTCCAGATAAAAAAGGTCTATACCAATATGCGGCTTCCGGGGATGTATGCAGATGATACCATTCGTGCTTACCTGGGCGCGCCGTTCTTTTTCCTGAGGTTTTTTCAGGCCGTGTTCCTCATACTGGTGATGATATTCGACACAGGTCGCAGAAACAGAGCGGGACGCATATTGAGCTGTAGGGTTGCTATACCTTTGTGGAGCTGTATTGATCTCTTTTTTTTGTTTGACAAATTGAAGAAAAGCCTCCGGGTTTGAAAATTCCTTGTCAAAATAGATTTCCGATGCTTTTGTATAGATAAGATAATGTTTTGGTTTGATTTTTTTAAAGTAAGAAATGGATTCTTCATTTACTTTTTCATACCAGTTATTTCCGGGAGGGGGGGTAACAGAGAATCCGAGCGTGCTTACTCTCGGTTTACTATGAAGAACAGGCATATATCTGTTTTTACCTGACAAAACGCATGAATTCAGGCTGACGGCAGCTAAAAGTGAAAGGATGATGTGTTTTGTTTTAGACATATTCTGTTTTTGTGGAAACCAATTTCATTCTTGTAAGGTGTAGCATTGTCATCTGGGTGTGTCAATTGCTTTTTAGGGGGAACACTTCCTTTTTTCAGCGCTGTCTTACAATGAAAAAAGTATTTTGTTTTCAATGATATAGTTTTTTCTGGATAGAGTTCTGTTGCCGTTTTTTTCTTGTGATATATCGCCAGACGGTCTCTTCTGTAATCCTGGCCGTTCATACGATGTCGATTCATTTTGAAAAAAATAGCGCTTTTTCTTTAGTTAGGGCTAATTTTGTTTTCTTTTAAATTATGTGATAAGAATTGATAGAATGAGAGTAATCTGTTTCTGCCATCTTCGTCTAAGGTATTTTCCAGGGTATTCTTGAGGTTATGTTTTATGTATCCCTTTCGGTCTATATAAAAAAAGGTATTACCATGAGAACAAAGAGCAAAAGGTCTGTTTGAGGTAGAAAAAATTGAATTTGAGGTTGTTGCTATCGGTGTTTTCCAGCCGAGAAGGTGGGTTAAACTCGGAAATATATCGGCCTGTGAACAAATCGTATCAATCACCTTCGCTTCTTTGAAAATTTTGGGTGCGTATACAACTAAAGGTATTCTCATATCTTCTAGAACTCTGTCTTTTTTTATTACGATTTCGGTCCCTTCTAGAGAGGTTCCACCATTTCCAAAGCCCAAAGTATGATCGGCCAGGAATATAAAAAGGGTATTGTCGAACCATTTTGTCTTTTTTGCTTTTTCCATAAATGCACCAAGCATCTCATCGGCGTAGTTCAGTGTATTTAAAAAACCAAATATATGGTTGTCATCATGAGGATACTTTTCCCACTTATGACCTGGACTGATGAAAGGAATATGCGTTGAAGAGGTAAAAGTAAAAGCAAGAAAAGGCTCCTGTAACGAATTTATTTTTTGAAAATAAAAGGATAACATATCATTATCCCACGCACCAAACTTAGGTTTATTGCCCGAAGTTTCAAGACCCAAGGGAGGGAAATCCTCAGCTCCATAGTATTCATCAAAGCCACTGAGCCTGACAATGGAATCCAGCCTGAAAGAACCTCTCTTGGAGCTTTGCATGGCCAATGTTGAATAACCAGCGTTTTTAGCACTGTTTGCCAGAAACGTCAGGTTTGAGAGTTCCAGGCCATGTCCTAAATAGTCAAAACCGGGTAGTACTGGTATACCCGTAAATAGGGCCGTTATCCCATCAACACTTCTTTGTCCATTTGCGAAAAAATTTGTAAACCTAATGCCTTCGTTTGCTATTTTATCAAAGTTTTTTGTGACATTTAGATGGTTATCCGAAAAACTGTCTATGTACTTTGCACTCCAACTTTCAAGTAATATTATGACAATATTGTAATTATTTGCATCTATGTCTACTGTTTGTCTGAGAAGAGGGTAGTTTTTGTTGATAAAAATAAAATCATCTGACTTTAAGGACTCTCTAATGTTTTTAATAACAAAATCATTGTTAAAAAAATAAGTATTTGATAAAGTGTTTTTGCTTTTTATTATAGAAAATAATCCATTTATTGCCAAATTGCCACTAGATGTTTTGTTTGTTACAAATGAATCAGATATTCCAAATGGTTTACCTGAAATATTGCTTCTGATTCCTAAATAAATTATAATTATAAATGACAATAAAATTAATATATCTTTAATATTAAATTTAGCAAATTTTGTTATTTTTATATTTTTAATAAAAATATAAAATAATATAATTATAATTATAAAAAAATAAATTAATTTATCCAAATATATACTTATAATATCGTATATAAAATAGATATCATCTTTTAACATAAATATTTCATTTGTTATGTGTCTGTGAACATGGTCAAAATATAATATATCACTAAGTAATATTGCTATAATTAAGCATATAATTATAAATATTAAAGAATATATAATAATATGAAATTTTTTATTTTGAAATATTTTAAATGGTAAAAAAATAAAAAGAAAAGGTATAGAGAGAGACATGCATAATGATATGAAATCTATTCTTGTTCCCATTAAAAATGATAGGATTATCTCTTTTGTATTTAAATTAGAGAAATTATCAAAATATGTTATAAAGAATAAAAATCTAAGTAAAAACAAGGAGAAAAGTGATAAGATAAAAACAAATAAAGTATTTTTTATTCTTTCCATTTTTTATCTAATTATTTTTTTTGAATAAAATAAAGTAATAACTATTACCTTACGTATGGGTGACCATATGTTATATCGATTCTTATGAAAATGACGTTAGCTGCTTGTGACTTTTTTCAATATCGGGCTCTAACGTGTTTTATCTGACGCAATTGAGTACTACACTTTTCATTTCTTATGAATTATTCATCAAGGATACGCTCTACCGCAATAGAGAGATCAGCAACAACCTGAGCATTGAATTGATCCCCGTTCTGTAATCCTTGTTTTCCATAACCGGTACGAACGAAGTAACACCTGCAACCAACAGCTGCACCGGCTTCCATGTCGGTGCAGCTGTCACCGATCATAATTGATTGGGAGAGGTCAATTTTCAAATCGGCGGCAGCCTGCAGCAACATGCCGGGCTTGCCTTTGCGGCAATTACATGGACGGCAGTACCTGTTTTTACCTTCGATTGGGTGGTGGGGGCAGAAATAAATACCGTCCAGGGTAACGTCATATGTTGCCAGGGCTTCTTCCATGAAACGGTGGAGATTATTGAGTTGGCTGACGGTGAAGTATCCTCGGGCGATACCAGATTGGTTGGTGACAACAACCAGGAGAAAACCTGCGTCTTGCAACTTTTTCAGGGCAGCAGGTACCCCCGGGATAAATTCAAAGTCCTGTGGATGAATCAGGTAGTTTTTCTCGACGTTGAGCGTGCCATCGCGATCGAGAAAGACAGCACGTTTTAAAAATGTACTACGTGTCACGGTATCTACTGAGTATTTTGTCTACAATATTTGTTGTCGATTTTCCTTCGACAAAGGAAATGAGCTCAACGACTCCACCATAGCTCTCCACAAATTCTTTACCAACAACCTGGTCCGCTGTATAATCACCGCCTTTTACCAATAGATCAGGACGAATTATTTCAAGCAGTTTCATTGGGGTGTCTTCTTCAAAGATGACAATATGGCTAATACAGTCAAGCGCGGACAGAATTTGTGCTCTTTCGTTTTCTGCCAGAAGTGGCCTTTTTTCTCCTTTCAATCTGCGAATGGAAGTATCAGCGTTTAAACCCAGGATCAAAACATCGCCCCGTTGACGTGCCTGCTGCAAGTACCAGACATGTCCGGCGTGGAGCAGATCAAAACATCCGTTGGTAAAGACAATCGTTTCTCCACGCTGTCTGTGAATATCCACGATTTTTTTCAGCTGTTTCTGGTGCAGGATTTTGCTTTCTGCTGTTTTACCTTGAGCATACTGACTGGCTATCTCTTCAGGTGTAACCGTTGAAGTACCCAATTTACCGACAACAACACCAGCTGCTATATTGCCTATTTTTACTGCTGTTCCAAGTGAAAATCCGGCGGCCAGAACGGCACCAATGGTTGCGATAAGGGTGTCACCCGCTCCGGAAACATCAAACACTTCACGGGCTTTGGTAGGAAAGTGATGTACCTCATTGTTTTGTGAGAAGAGCGTCATACCTTCTTCGCTACGGGTAATAATGACAGCTCCGAAATGATAATCGTTTTTTAATTGTTTTCCCGCCGTAACAAGACTGGTTTCATCAGCTATTTTTATTTTCGTGGCGATCTCCGTTTCACGACGGTTGGGAGTCAGCACGGTCGCCCCGTTATAACGGCTGAAATCTTCACCTTTCGGGTCGATCAGTATCGGGATGTTCTGTCTGCGGCACGCATTGATTGTCTGTTTCAACAATTCCGGAGTAAGAACGCCTTTGAGGTAATCGGAAACAATAACTGCCTGAACCTCTGTTAACAGGGCGGAGATCTGTTCGAACAATAGCCTCATTTCTGCAGATGAAACAGGTTTTGTCGTTTCTCTGTCGATACGGAGCATCTGTTGTCGTTGTGCTAATACCCTTGTTTTTATGCAGGTTTTTCGAGCAGAAGACAGCTGGACAGCAGAAGTGTCTACCCCTTTTTGGTTGAGTCGGGAAAGCATTTCTTTCCCGTCAGTATCGTTACCTATCACAGAAGCGAAGGTGACGGAACATCCCAGTGAGACGAGATTGTGTGCGACATTACCGGCCCCGCCAGCCCGTATCTCTTCATCATTGACTGAGACAACCTGAACCGGAGCTTCCGGTGAAATTCGGTCAACCGTCCCCCAGATATATTTGTCAACGATTAAATCGCCAACAACAAGAATATGTTTTTGAGGAAGGGTTGTAAAAAATTGTCTGAGTGTTGTGTCGTTCATGGTTCACGTTCTTCTGATAGTCGATCCAAGACAGCATAAGCGAGCAAGGGGATATTGATTTCGTGGTGTCCGGTAATAGTGTACCCTTTTCCTTGTCCTGATGTCGGCCGTTTTACCACATTTTGCAGGGGACGATAATGCTGGATCATATCAAAATTTGCCGTGGTAAAATGATCAACACGGTAGCCAAGATTTTGTGCAACGGAGAGCGCCTTGAGGAACACTTCGGGCAAGAGAACTGCTGAACCGACATTGAGCCATACACCCCCATCGTTGAGATCGGCGACAACTGATGTTAACAAACGAAAATCTCTCATTGACATTTCACCAATAACAGCACCATCCGCTTCCGGATGCTGATGAATAATGTCTGTACCGATAGCAACGTGAACAGTTGCTGGAATATTTTGCTTTACACAGGCGGCAAGCAGGCTGTAATGACGATACGGATGTTTGTTGTCAATAATTGCTTTCCCAATGGTTTCTCCAAAACCAATACCCTTGGCCTGTCCTTGAACAAGCAGCCTGTTGATTCCCTGTCCGGTCTCTTTTGAAAAACCGAATGTACCAGATTGTAATACCGCTCCAACATCTTCGGAAGTGGCGCCTGCAAGAGAGATTTCATAATCGTGAATAACCACTGAACCATTCATCGCTACAGCACTGATGACACCGGATTCTATTAATTTACTGATAACAGGCTGCAATCCGCATTTAATCACGTGTCCGCCGATTGCGAGAACGACCGGGCGTTTATTGATATGAGCAGAGACAACAGCGTCAATAACACAGGACAACGCTTTTGCTCCAAGAAGGGGAGGGAGATTGTTAATAAATTCATGCAATGAGCAACCAGCTTGCGGCTGGTTGGCGAAATGTTTTGACACGTGTACCTTGCTCCGGCGACTTGATAATGGATATGTTTGCACTTTGTCGAAAGAAAGCGGTTTATACGGTTTTTGCATATCGGTTGTAGCGGTTTCGTAAAAGTTTCAATTGGTCAAGTTTTCTTGTCTTCATGTTCAGGCTTCCCGGCAGAATCTGCAGACATCTGTAAGCAATACCCACAATCAAGTGAACAGGATCCCTTGACAAACGGGGAAAGCAAAAAACGTCTTGCCTCAATCGTTGCGGTAAGAGATAAAATGGTAAAAACCATTGACAAAACAATGATAACCAAACGGAAATTATACTGAATCATATCTAAAAGCACAATGGAGCATTTCCAGAAGTGATGAAAACAATAGATCAGCGCGCAATAGCAAACCAAAGCGGTGATTCTGGTTGCACCCTCATCTGACAACAGGATATCAGCTGATCTTGTCGGTATCTGATGTCAGGAGGAGAGCTGAAAGAAGAATAAAAAAGTGACCCTGAAGTGAATCGTAAAAAAAGGAGTTCATCAGACAGCCGGACAGCATTGCCACGATTACACCCTGGAGCAGATATCGTCTGTCGGGTGATAATTTTCGTGCCTGTATCCATAGCGAAACCATCATTGCCAGAAACAAAAAGAGGCCCAGTATACCAAACTGGACGGTGATAAAGAGATATTCATTATGAGGGTTTTTGGTTTCTGTTATGTGTCCTTTTGTCTGGTGATTGTTGAGAACTGTCTTATATGATCCGGTTCCATAGCCGATGAGTGGCTTTTCAGTGATAAGGTCGATACTGGTTCGCCACCAGTCAAACCGTTGCCCGATTGATGTTTTTGACTGGCCAGGTTCGTAATGTCTGATTTCCTGTATAACCTGCTGAACCCGTATGTTCAGGTTTTTTGATGTGAAGAAGAAAAACGTCAGGCATGATACAAACAAGAGCATCAGAATGGCAACCCATCTGAATCGACAATGTTGAAAGATAACGAGAGGAATCAGGCAGATAAAAATAAGCATTCCCGTTCTTCCCGGAGAGATATAAAAGAGGTTGGATATAGATAAAACACCAATGAGTATCCAGAAAAGACGATAACGGGATGAGCTGATGGTTTTATGAACAGCCCAGTAGGACAGTACTGCCATAAAAAAATTATGGGTTATATGAAAAACTATGGAATGACCGTATCGGTCTTCCGGAATGATGTTAAAGAAGATAGCATATGAAATCAGCATTAATGTAATACAGCCGCCCAGAAAACAGTTCTCAGCTTTTTTGCAGAATGATCCCGAAACAGAGCAAAAAGAGATGATCATTGGAAAAAGAAGGAATTCTCGATACTTTTTCATTGTATAAAGAGCTTCATCGAGAGTGGCAGGAGAGTATGAGCTGGCTGCTATTATCAGGAAAAAGAGAGCGAAAGAGATTACGGAGACCGGATAGTTCTTCAATGTTATTGGAAGGGTTCTATAGCAACCTGAGATCGCCCAGGAAAGAATGACTAAAACGGAAAAGAGCGCGATCATGGAGGGGGAAAGGGGCAGAAAAAAACAGCTAAGGCAAAGGAAAATAAAACCCGCAGATTGAACCTTTGATTGCCAGTTTTTTTTCTGAAGCGGAGCTTTCTGTGTCGTGGCACTATCCTGAAGCGGTATCATATGTATGTCAGTCGTTTATTTGTATTGCTTGCTATACAATTGTTTATATTCACCCTGGTGGTCAATCAGTTCATCGTGAATACCATCTTCAATAATTTTCCCGCCTTTGATAACGATGATCCGGTCGGCGGTCTTGATTGTTGATAAACGGTGGGCGATTACCAATGTTGTTCTTTTCTGCATCAGGTTTTCCAGGGCTTTCTGCACTTCTCTTTCGGATTCGGTGTCAAGCGCCGAGGTCGCTTCATCGAGAATCAAAATCGGTGCATTTTTTAATAATGCGCGGGCAATTGAGATACGCTGACGTTCTCCACCTGAGAGACGGGCGCCACCTTCTCCGATAATGGTGTCAAAACCATTTGGCAGTTCTCTGATAAAGCCAATGGCATGAGCTGCAATGGCTGCCTGTTCAATCTTTTCGTCTGGGCAGTCTTGGTATCCATAAGAAATATTGTTTCTTACCGTGTCGTTGAAAAGGATCGTTTTTTGGGTGACAATCGAGATCTGATCACGAAGTGAATGCATGGTGACGTCTCTGATGTCTGTCCCGTCAATGGTTACAGATCCAGATGAAACATCGAGAAAACGAGGGATAAGGTTGGTTAGTGTTGTCTTTCCACTTCCTGATGGACCAACGATGGCCAGGTGTTGGCCGATTGGAATGGTCAGATTAATATTACAAAGGGCTGTTGAGTTGTCATCATAGAAGAACGAGACGTTATTAAAAGAGATTTCCCGTTTAAATGGCTGGAGATCATGGGCATTTTCCCGATCAGCAATTGCGGGAGTGATGTCGAGGATTTTAAAAACCCGGATTGCGGCAGCGGCTCCTTGCTGGATGGTGGCGTTGATTTTCCCGATTTTTCTTATTGGTTCATAAGCCACGACAAGTGCAGTCATTTGAGCGAAAAAGGTGCCGGCAGAGGTATTACCATTGATCACCTCTTTTCCACCAAACCAGATGAAAAGGGCCATTACCATGCCGCCGATGAATTCCATCATGGGGTGCTGCAGGCAATTATATGAAGCCTCCTTTAACTGGATGGCATAAAGACTATTGAGTTGTTTGTTATATCGCTTGTTTTCATGTTCTTCATTATTGAATGCCTTGACGATACGGTTACCGGTGATCGTTTCATACAAGGTGTTGGCTATTTGGGCGGTTTCTTCCTGGGAATTAATGCTGAGCTTTCTGAATTTTTTTCCGAACCAGATGATTGGTACCAGAGCAAGGGGAAAAACGACAAAACAGAAGATCGCAAGTTTCCAGTTAAGATAGACGATGACACCGAGCAGGACAATAATAGTAAAGAAATCCTTGAGGACATTGACAAATGCATTTGAGACAGTTTGCTGAATCAGGGTAACGTCGGAAATGACTCGGGAGATAAGGGTTCCCGTTGGATAGTGATTAAAGAAGGAAAGAGGTTGTTCATGAATGTGTTTGAAAAGAGAAGCTCTAAATTCTTTGATAATGGTAAGACCGACCTTGCGCAGAAGAATATCGTAGCCATAATAAAACAGGCCTTTTAATCCAAAAATAATAATCAAAAGAAGGGTCAGGCCCAAAAGATAGTATTCGTTTTTGGCAATAAATATCTTGTCGATCAGGTCCTTGACCATATAGGTTTGTATTCCGGTAAAAATCGCAACAAAAATCATGCAGATGATAGAAATGATCAATTTTGTTCGATATGGTCTGACGATGGTCAGCAATCTCTCAAAAATATCTTTATTGGTCATTAGTATTTGTTTGGGTAAATTACCCTGTTTTGTAAACGGTTGTACCTGTTGAACTCGTCATCAGGTATGGGCATGCCACTCTTTTTTCTCCGGGAAGGGTTACATTAGACATGACACGGCTGGAAACGTCAAGATCAGTGGTCATTTCCATACGCTTTCGACGAGAAGAAAAAAAGAGAGCAGATGTTGGCCGAACAGGGCGATAAGAACTGTTTATTTCGATACGGAAGATGTTATACGCTGGCCATGTACAGGATCGTATAACGAAAAAGTCTCTTTTTCTGAAGTGACAGGTCACACGTTTCACCATGAACAACAGGAGCATGGTGATGAAACCGAAAATGAAAGAAAAAACGGTACGGTAAAGCCATGGTTCCTTTTGGGGGGCAAAAGGTTTTTTTGGCAGGAAAAAGGACATGCAGAAACAATGCTCCAGACAATGTGAAACGTGAGAACAGGGTATCATATGAAATGTGATATGGGTAATACTGCAAAAATGGTCAAATAGCACGAAAAAAATGGGCGCATGGTTTTCAGGATCGGTAGCGTTCCGGTATTCCGGATTTTGATATCGCACGGTGGTACGTAGACCAAAGAGCAGGATCCTGTTGAAATAATTAAAACCAGCGATTATTGTTACAATTCAAACTGATGTAAAAACAGGTGAAAACCGAGATCTGAAAGCAGGAGTTTTGAACGACTGTTGGTCTTTCTGTTTGTATGCTGTTTTTTCAATTATCGGTAAGAGCTTGTTAGTTCTTCGATTTCATTACCATGTCTTACCGGGGGTGTCTTGCAGAAAACGGCAATCCCGGCGCTCTTTCGCGATGGTAGTATATGGTATGAAGAGTATTTAAAAGGTTAAAGGAGAATCTGTGAAACTATCAATCGTCATTCCGGTCTATAATGAAGCGGATAATATCAGGATGTTGTATCATGAGTTGAAAGACGTACTCGAAAAGATGGGAAAAAGCTACGAGGTTTTATTTATAGATGATGGCAGCAGTGATAACACCATTTCCTTTCTGAAAGATATCCAGAGACATGATGAGCATATCAAATTGATATGTTTTCGTCGAAATTTTGGACAGACGGCTGCGATCTCAGCCGGGTTCGATCATGCGGTTGGTGATATCATTGTTACAATGGATGGAGACTTGCAGAATGATCCCCGTGATATCCCCCGAATGATACATAAGATTGAGGAAGAAGGGTTTGATCTGGTTACCGGCTGGCGGTATGATCGCAAGGATCCCTTCATTTCCAGGAAGCTGCCTTCTATAATAGCCAATAAAATCATTTCGATGACAACGCGGGTTTGCCTCCATGATTATGGCTGCACCCTGAAGGCGTTTAAGAAAGAAATCATTAAAAATATTCGTTTGTATGGTGAGATGCATCGATTTATCCCGGCTGTTGCCAGTGGCATGGGGATTCGCTTTGATGAGATCAAGGTAAATCACCGTCCTCGTCAGCATGGGACATCGAAGTATGGGATTTCAAGAACGATTCGTGTCATATTGGATCTGATAACGGTAAAATTCCTGTTATCCTATGCTACCCGGCCGATTCAGGTTTTTGGTTTTGTTGGTATGGTTTCGTTTTTAACCGGGGGCCTGATCTGTCTGGTTATGGCGGTTCAGCGGCAGTTTTATGGGGTACCGATGGCCGACAGGCCGATGCTGCTCCTGGCAATTCTTATTATCTTTATCGGAACACAATTTATCTCTATCGGACTTGTTGCAGAACTGCAGGCTCGGACCTATCATGAGTCCCAGAACAAGCCCGTTTATTATGTTCGGGAAATAGTGGCCAGTAAACCAAGGACGGATAAATCAGAATAACGCCCGGTTGTGATTGACATTATTATTCCGAACTGGAACGGAAAACAGATGCTTGGGCATTGTCTGTGCTCATTGGAAAAACAGAGTTGCGATGATTTCAGCATAACGGTTGTCGATAATGGTTCTTCAGATGGATCAGCTGCGTTTGTCAAGACGCGGTTTCCTTCGGTAACAGTGATTGAATTCAGTGAGAACAGGGGATTCAGTGCTGCGGTTAATAAAGGTATTGAGCAAACCGGAAATCCATGGATCCTGTTATTGAATAACGATACTGAAGTTGCTTCAAACTGTATAGAACGGTTGGTCTCGGCGATAAACGAAACATCCGGCTATGAATTTTTTGCCCTTAAGATGATGGCTTATCACAACAGGCAGGTTGTGGATGGTGCCGGTGATGCTGTTTTAAGAGGAGGCGTTGGGTACCGGCTTGGAACGCGGGAACGGGATTGTGAGGAGTATCGCATTCAAAAAGAGGTTTTTGGAGCGTGCGCCGGTGCTGCTTTGTACCGGCGTACGCTGTTTGACGCTGTTGGCCTGTTTGATGAAGTCTTTTTTGCCTATCTGGAAGATGTAGATTTTAATTTACGGGCGGTCAGGGCCGGTTACAGATGCTGTTTTCTTCCAGACGCCGTTGTCTATCATATTGGCAGCGCTTCTTCCGGTTCAAAAATAAACAGTTTTATTGTAGAGCTCTCAACAAGAAACAATTTCTGGATATTGTGTAAACATTATTCGGGACGTCTCTTTCTTCGTTTTTTTCCTGCAATTCTTGTCTATCAATTTTTCTGGTTCTGTTTTGTCGTCAAAAAAAGGCAATTTCCAGCCTATTTCAAAGGGGTGATCGGCAGTTTCAGAACCTTGAGGATGATGCGTCAAAAAAGAAAAAATATAACGAAGAAACAATCTGTTATGGATGATTCAAGGTTTGCGGAATTGATTGTCAATGCTGAAAGACAGGCGGTAAACTCAATTATCATGAGACGGAAATCAGAGGGCAAAAGCAATCATTTATTGCATACGTATCTCCGTTTTTTCTGCTGAAAAAGGTCAGTGTATTGAAAGCGACGATATGTGCGGTTATCGTAACGCATAATTCACAAAAATACCTCGGTAAATGTATTGAGGCGCTTACCGGACAGACTGCACCGGTAGAGCGGATTATTATCATAGACAGTGGTTCGTCTGATACATCGTATCTCGATTTCTATTCAGAAAGAGATGATATTGATATCAGAAGGCGGAGCAATATTGGTTTTGCCGCTGCAAATAATATCGGTTTCTCAATTGCGTCTATCGGTTCTGATTATACTCTTTTTCTTAACCCGGATACCTTTCTTGCTCTTGACTTTATCGAAAAGGCGGTAGCTCTGGCAGAAAAAAATGAAGTATATGGTGTGATTACCGGTGTCCTCTATGGCTTTGATCTGACACGTGAAAAACCAAATGACAGAATTGATTCCACCGGTGTTTTTAGAAAATGGTACGGCAAATGGTATGACAGAGGTCAGGGGATACGCATTTCAGCTGCCGATATACCTGAGGCGGGTTCTGTCCCGGCAGCATGCGGTGCCCTGATGTTTTGCAGAACGGCTGCTCTCACAGATGAGTTGCCGATGATTTTTGATGAGTCCTTCTTTATGTATAAAGAGGATATTGAGTTAAGCCTGAGGTTGAGGAAAAAAGGGTGGAAGATCTTCTATAGTCCGGAACTCAGCGCCTGGCATTGCCGGGGATGGGATCCTGTCAGGAAAAACATGTCCCGGACCGCGAGACTGCGTTCATCGCTCAATGAAATCAGAATGTATCGGAAACACCCGTCACTGTATATGATCTGGGCACTTGGTAAATATGCGCTGGTAACCCTATTTGATTGGTAACATGGAGAATTCAAGCAGCGTCAACCATTCGTCTGATCAAGCTGTCCGTGAAACGATTTCGGTTATTATTCCGACTCTGAATGGAGGTGAAGCATTACGTGAACTGCTCGCTGCCTTGACCATTCAGTCAATGAAACCGGCAGAGGTGATTGTTGTTGATTCCGACTCTGATGACGATAGCAGAACAGTGGCGGAATTGTTTGGCGCTCAGGTTACACGCATAAAAAGGACGGACTATGATCACGGAGGAACACGATCGGAGGCAGCGATACAAGCAGCAGGAACGATTGTTGTCTTTCTGACTCAGGATGTGCTGCCCCGGCATCCTCTGGTGCTCGAGAATCTGGTCAGGCCGCTGATCGAAGAACATGATGTAGCGGTTAGTTATGGTCGACAGCTTCCCGCATTTGATGCTGGACCGATGGCAAGCCACCTGCGATTGTTCAATTATCCGGAGAAGTCCTGTATCAGAAGGTATGAAGATAGAACAAGATATGGATTGGAAACGATCTTTGCTTCTAATTCATGTGCGGCATATCGAAAAAATGTGCTTGAAGAAATCGGTTTCTTCGGAAACCGTCTTATCTTCGGAGAGGATACCTGTGCTGTGGGCCGTCTGGTAAAAAAGGGGTATAAAGTCGCCTACTGTGCTGATGCCGAGGTCTATCATTCCCATAATTATCGTTGGGGCGACGAATTCCGCAGATATTTTGACATTGGTGTGTTTCATACCAGTGAAAAATGGCTGATCGATTCCTATGGCAGTGCTGAAGGCAGGGGAAGGCGTTATCTCAAGTCGGGGTTGATTTATCTGCTGAATCGTCGAAAGTATAGTGTAATTGGTGATTTTATGGTAAGGATCGTATTGAAATATATTGGATACAAACTGGGACGCCATTACCAGCTGATTCCCGGCAAGATGAGGCCTGGACTGAGCCTGAATAGAGACTGGTGGAATCGATAACCGGAAACGGTACTGATTAGTTCCTGAAAATACGAATAGCGTTTTATGTTATCAACCAATCTTAGAGAACAGAGCTCTCTCATGGCTCGAGTGCTGCATCTGTTTGATTGTTTTCTCATTGTCGGTTATCTGGCCCTGCTTGTTTACTGGTACCGGGTTGAATGGAGTCCCTATTATACACGGCTCTGTATCATCACCTTTGTTCTCAGCCTGATCAGCTTCCAGTCCTTTCAAATGTATCGGTCATGGCGTGGCTGGAAATTTTATACAGAATTCATTGTTATCCTGAGGGCCTGGGGCACGGTGATCGGTCTCCTTCTTTTCTATTTTTTTATATTCAAGATATCGATCGCCTATTCGCGTGTCGTGTTCATGATCTGGTCGGTTACGACTCCGCTCCTATTGTTCCTTCTTCATCTCGCTGCCAGAAAGGTCTTGCGGTTTTATCGAAGAAGAGGACGTAATATCCGGCGGGCGGTTATTGTCGGCGCGGGAGATCTTGGTATCAAACTGAGCAGAGAGCTTGAGACCATTCCCTGGGCCGGTATTGAAATCATGGGTTTTTTTGATGACAAAGTGAGCAGCAAGGAACAGCTCACCGCTTTGGAAAAGCCGATTATTGGTGCGATATCTGCCCTTTCTGAATATCTGCGCATTAATGATATCGATTACGTGTATATCGCGTTGCCGATGCGGGCCGAGAGAAAGATATTTTCCATTTTACGAGAATGCAGATCTCTTGGAGCCCGCATTTATCTTGTACCTGATCTCTATGTTTTTGGACTGCATCACGCAAAAATTCAGTCACTGGGCAAAATGCTGATTCTCAATTTCAATCCGCATACGGAATGGAAACGTGGATTTGACCTCTTGTTTTCTGCAACCGTCCTCCTCTTTACCCTGCCACTCACCGCATTAATTGCGTTGATGATAAAACTCGAAGATCGGGGACCAGTGATTTACAGACATCGAAGAATTACGGCAGCAGGAAAAGAGTTCGATTGTCTGAAATTCAGAACCATGCGTGAAGGTGCCGAAAAAGAGCTTGAAATACTGCTTCGTGAAGATAAGAGTCTTAAAGAGGAATGGGAACAGAATTACAAGTTGAAAAATGATCCGAGAATAACGAGGATTGGCCGTTTCTTGAGACGGACCAGTCTTGATGAGTTCCCACAATTTATCAATGTCCTGAAAGGAGATATGAGTGTCGTTGGTGCCCGTCCAATTGTTAATGGTGAGTTGCAGTCTTTTTATCAGGAAAGCGCTGGCAGATATTGTTCCATGAAACCGGGGATTACCGGTCCCTGGCAGGTTGGCAAGAGATCTAATATTGATGATTACCATGAACGTGTTGAACTTGATGACTGGTATATTCTCAACTACTCACTCTGGACTGATATCAAGATTATCTTACGGACGATTTACATCATGTTTAAACGGGACAATGCCTATTAAACAAATGAGTATTTGTTTGCATCGACTTTACAGGATATGTCTCACAAAAGAAGAGAGTGGATGACGGCCGTGTTTACAGGTAAAAAGATTGTTTTGGGTGTAACCGGCAGTATTGCTGCATTTAAGGTTGCCGGCTGGACAAGTCGGTTGGTTGCTGAAGATGCGGCAGTCGATGTGGTTATGACGGAGGCCGCCACAAGATTTGTTGCTCCACTGACTTTTGGAGCTCTGACTGGAAGAAAGGTCTGGGTCGATATCTTTGATGCTGAGCAGGAAGGATTCATGTCTCATATCGATCTGGGACGTGAGGCTGATGCTCTTGTTATTGCTCCGGCGACGGCCCAGACCATTGCAAAACTTGCGACCGGGATGGCAGATAACCTCTTGACTTCAACGGTTCTTGCCGCTGATAAACCGGTGATTGTCTGTCCGGCAATGAATGTCAGGATGTATCATCACCCGGCTACCCAAGCAAATATAAAAAGACTGCGAGAACTGGGGTATACGATTATTGAACCGGAGGCCGGTCCGCTTGCCTGTGGTGATTATGGTTCTGGCAGGCTTGTGGAATGGGAATCCGCAAAGGAATTTATTCTAAGAACTGTTTCAGAACCCGATCTTTCCGGCCAGCATGTCCTTGTGACAGCAGGACCGACGCGGGAGAGCTTTGATCCTGCCCGGTTTATCAGTAATCGATCTTCCGGTAAAATGGGGTTTGCCATTGCCCGATCAGCCTTCAGAAGAGGAGCAGAGGTAACGCTTGTAACCGGTCCGGTAGCACTCAAGCCGCCCGCTGGTATTAAGACCATTTCGGTAACAACAGCCCGGGAGATGTACGATGCGGTCATGGCTGAATCAAAACAGGCAACAGTGATTGTCAAGGCTGCGGCGGTAAGCGATTTCAGGCCGGCAGATGCCGCCGATGAAAAGGTAAAAAAGGAAGATGTATCACAAACAGTCAGACTTGCACAGAATCCTGATATTCTCAAGGAGCTTGGGAACAGAAGAAACCCGTCATCGCAATTGCTGGTTGGCTTTGCCGCAGAAAGCTGTAATCTTGAACGTGAAGGAAGAAGGAAACTGAGAGAAAAACGGCTTGATCTTATCGCCGTCAATGACATTTCAACGGCTGAGACCGGATTTGAATCACATCATAATCAACTCCTTTTAATAACAGGGCAGACGAGTAAAATGCTCATCCATACCTCAAAAAATGAGACCGCCGATTTGCTCTGGGATTTTATTGTAGAACAGAATATGCTGCCAATTGTTCGCTGAAAGCTGTTTTTTTACCCGCCTTGTCAGTTTCTTTCTCAAAAGAGGGTCTCCGGGGATGTGAATAGTGTTCTCTTCTGTGTCACTGCCTGTTTGCCAGTGTTCAAACGTACTGGAAACAATGGAATAAAAAGAAGAAAATGAATGAGAATATCGTCTTGATTGGATTTATGGCCTGTGGAAAAGGACGTACGGCGAGGGCCTTGCACCGGAAAACAGGCTGGTTTGCTGTCGATTCGGATGATCTTATCGAATCGGTTGCCAAAATGAAAATAAGAAAACTGTTTGAGCGCTATGGTGAGGAGTATTTCCGTGCTCTGGAAAGAAAAACAGCGCGATGGCTTCAGCATAACGTTCGCCACAGTATCATTTCAACCGGTGGAGGGTTTGTTCATGTACCTCAGATCAGGGAGATTGGAAAAGTGGTTTTTCTCAATCGTGATTTTGATGAGATCATCGAGTCGATCCGGCGTCATCCAGATGCAAAGAAAAAAATAAAAAAAAGACCGCTCCTGCAAGATCTTGCTAAAGCTCGGCAATTGTATGACACACGAATACCGCTCTATCGTGCCGCGGCTCACCTGGAGATCGATAGGAGCGGTAAAACGGTTGATAATGTATGCGATCAGATTATCACTGCCTTTTCCTTGCCAACCGTTGAAACGGTATAAATTCTGATCAGTATCTGAGGGCCTTGAAAAGAGAGCGTATTTAAGGTTGAACAAGACGAGGTCAAGCTGTTCTGGTTCCAATTCCGGACAGGAAGCGAAGGGATATCGGTATGTTCTATCGTTGATGATTACGCGCAAAATCAAGCATTCGTTTGATTGGAATGCGTGCTTTTTCGGCAAGTTCCGATGAAACCTTAATTTCATTCCTGCCGGTTTCCAGGACATCGAGGAGCTTTTGCAGCGAATTCATACCCATCCACGGACAGCGGGCACAGCTTTGACAGGTGGCCCCATTTCCTTCTGTAGGTGCTTCAATTAATCTTTTTCCCGGGGCAACCTTTTTTATCTTATTAAAGATCCCTTTGTCGGTTGCGATGATAAATGTCTTGTTTTTCATATCGGCAACAGCATTAATAATGGCAGTTGTCGAGCCAACGAGATCAGCCTGGTTGATAATCGATTCAGGTGATTCAGGATGAACGAGTACTGCAGCTTCGGGATAACGTTTTCTGAGTTTCTGCAGGGCCTGCTTCTTGAATTCTTCATGTACCACACATGATCCTGGCCAGAGGATCATGTCGGCACCGGTCTCCTGCTGAACATAAGAGCCAAGGTGCTTATCTGGCCCCCATATGATCTTCTCGCCATTTTCCGCAAGGTGTTTGATGATTGGCAGGGCAATACCGGAAGTTACGACCCAGTCAGCCCGTGCCTTGACGTCGGCACTTGTGTTGGCATAGACAACGACCGTGTGCTCGGGATAACGGTCGCAAAAGGCTGAGAACTGGTCAATCGGACAGCTTTCGTCAAGTGAACAGGTCGCATTGAGATCCGGCATAAGAACCCGTTTGTCATTATTGAGGATCTTCGCTGTTTCTCCCATGAATTTAACACCGGCGACAATCAGTGTCGACGCCTGATGCTCTGTACCGAAACGGGCCATTTCAAGAGAATCGGCAACACATCCTCCCGTCTCTTCAGCCAGGTCCTGAAGCCTCCCATCCGTATAATAATGGGCAACCAATACACCGTTTTGCTCCGCAAGCAATCTTTTTATTCTCGTTGTCAATCGAACTTCCTCTTCTTGGGAAAGAGGAGTTGATTCGGGATGATCGGGAGTAATATAGGATGGGATCTCTATTGCAGCAGTGTTTTGTTGGTTCATGATTATCTTCGTATTTCGTATATGTTTATTAGCATATATAAGAACGGCTGAGAAAGTTTGAAGGGTATACCTACTAGAAAACAGTCCAAATAGCAAATTTTTAGCGGCTTCGATCTTAAATCAGGTCAATAATAAACGCTTTTAAAAATCGAAGATAAAGAGTAAATGAAATCTTTCGGAATAAATAAATGGGATTAGATAAAAAAATGACGGTAAGAAATGAAACAGATGACCGGCACCGGAAGTGAAAACCTGACAGGTTTCTTGATGGTGATCCTGGCGGCCATGCTGTGGGGAACAACCGGAACAACGCAACATTTTGCGCCGCCGGGAAGTTCCCCGCAGTCTGTTGGGACGATGAGGCTTCTCGTTGGCGCAGCAGTTCTCCTTCTTGTGGCAATAATAAAGAACAAAAGTCTGCGTCTTGATGTCCCCGTCATGATGGCAGCTGGTACCGGATTATGTATCGCAGCCTATCAGGTCTGTTTTTTTTGGGGTGTATCCCTGACCGGTGTCGTTCTGGGAACGATCGTTGCTATCGGCTCTTCTCCCGTATACGCCGGTATCATTGAAGCAGTTTATCTGAAGAGAATACCAGGAAAAAAATGGTGTGTTTCCACGATGCTTTCGGTGTTGGGCTGTTGCCTTTTGTTGGGTAATTCCGAAGAAATCAGGGTTGAATATCCCGGAATTATACTGGCAACCGCTTCTGGATTATCATACGCCAGTTATACGTTCCTTTTCAAACTCATGCTTCCAGGAAGAGACGGTGAAACGGTGATGGCCGCAGCATTTGGTTTTGGTGCGCTTATGTTATTGCCGGTCCTGTTTTTCGCTGATTTTTCATGGGTTACCACCAGTCGAGGCGCAGGAGTTTCCTTCTATCTTGGTTTTTTCACTGTCGCGCTTTCCTATTTCCTTTTCAGTAATGGCTTGAAACGGGTCAGTGTTTCATCGGCCGTAACCTTGTCCCTTATGGAGCCGGTGACCGCTTGTTTACTCGGGATTGTCATTATTGGTGAAAGGCTGTCCCCGTCAGGCTGGGCAGGAATTTCGTTAATACTCCTCGGCCTGGTATTGCTTGTATTGAGTTCTCGACGCAATTATCGTTAAAAAACGAGAGCGCCTTCTGTTTTCGGTAGCCCAGTCGCTGATTTTCAATACCAGGTATCAGGAAGAACCGGTTGTTTCCCTTTTTCTGAAATGTCGTGGTGTTTGTCGATACTGGTAATCCTTTAGTTCTGAAAGAATGGGGTTCGTTTTATTGATATGGCAGGGATTTATTACGTCTGATATATTGACTGTTTAGTAATGGAAATATCATGTATGCTCAGGCTTCAGCCAATGAAAAAACAGCTGCACGGCAGGAGTCATTACGCCTGTTTTTCTTTGATCCTTTTGTCTGAAGAAAAATAGATTTTACAGCAGGAAGGTGGGTAAAGCATGGAAGCGTTGACCAAGGCCCAGAAGGCAAGAACTGCGATAGCGACATACAAGACCCTCGCCGATTCATTGATATTGAGAGGCTTTTATAAGCTTTCCGGGGCAACCGGGATGAAACTTGAAGACTCATTACGACAATTCAGTCCGGAAATATACGGTTCAATGAATGATCCCAGGATTGTTGAATTAAAAGGGCTGGAATATGTGATTGACCGGCTTCCCCGTGGAATTGAGAAATGCAGCAGGATTGTGCTTACCGCCCGGGAAGAGCTGAAGGATACTTCTTTTGAAGAAATAACGCCGCGGAACAGAAGGAGAGTGAGTTACGTCGTTTCGGAAAAAGAGATGTGCTTTGTTGTCACCCGGGGCTCTTCCGAGATCTACGATATCCTCACCCATCTCACCTTCCTGAATATAGAAGCCCGGAAGGTTTACAACCAGATAAAACTGGTCAATGATGAAGAGAGCCAGGAATGGCGCCGGCTCAGGAAACTGGTTGAACAGGAAAAGGATCCTGAAGGACCCGAACTTGATCAGGCAGTCTGGAACCTGTCTATTATCCTCGGACGTACGTATAAAGAAACACGGGAAACCTATACAAACCTGGAAAAGAACAGGAAAAATGGGTTTAATAACGGGTTGTTTCGCATTATCTTTGGCCTGGGCCAGCGACTGGTGGCTGAAAAAGAGTCAGGCGCTGACCTGCTCGCCGTCTCCTTCACCCCTTCCCTGCAGGAGATACTGGGACACCATAAATATGCAACCATATGGGCCCATGCGATAAAGAAAAACATGGTTGATTCTGGTCTTGAGAAAAGACCCATTCATATCATCAGTGCCAATATGCATTCGATCAGCAATCTGCTTTATGGTCCCTGTGCCCTTAAACAGCATAATATAAATTGTTCACCAGACTGTTATGAAATGGTCGGCCAGATTCTTGACAATACCATTGATGTGGATGCCTGTGCAGCCGCTTGTGGTTTTTTCAGGCATCGTGATGAATCCGGTTCGAGTGTTGATGTGCAGATAATCGATACCGGCAAACTTGACAAAAAGTGTGTCCATCAAAAGGTTCAGGTAGATTGGGACTATATAAGAAAAGAGAAACCGGTCATTCTCGTTATTGACTATGCATTTGGAACCCAGGCCTATGAGGTGATGGATGAATTACTCTGTCCCTATCTTTATGACAACAAACAGATTCTTTTCAATTTTGAATCGGTTTCGATTATGGGCAAGGCAGGCATACTCCCCGGAAAAAAAGGTGATATCATGCTTCCCACCGCTCATGTCATGGAAGGAACACCCCATAATTATATTCTGGCAAACGACCTTGCACCAGATGATTTTGATGAGGAGATCGATGTCTATTGCGGTCCGATGATAACGGTTCTTGGCACCTCCCTGCAGAATCGTGATGTTCTGGAAAAGTTTCATACCTCATCATGGAAGGCGGTCGGACTGGAAATGGAGGGAGGGCACTACCAGCGGGCAATAAATGCTGCCGAGATCCAGGGACATATAAAGCCCGGTATGCGGGTGCGATATGCCTATTATGCTTCTGATAATCCTCTGGTCAGTGGAGAAACCCTGGCATCGGGACCGATGGGAGCGGATGGTATTGTCCCGACCTATCTTATTTCAAGAATCATTCTGCAGAAAATAGTGAATCCCTCTCATGCGTGACCGAAATGGTGATTACGCTTTCGGTTCCAGGGGCAAGACCGGGAGTATTGTGATACGCCTACTCCTTCTAAAGAGCTGTCTTGAAATCTGAGCCCACCACCTCCATAAAGCTGTATTTCACAGTGCAGTCCAACAGGCCGGTAATAGCAGTTCACAGCTGGCAGTTAAAGAAAAAAGAAAAATGCTTCGAGGCAGTATTCCGGCTCCCTCCGCTGTAAGCTGTTGACTCAGGGTGGGCGGAGTTGGCATAGCCAGGGAAGATGGGACATGAGGGCTGGCGTTCTGTAGTTGTCCCGGGGCACAGGCTCCATTTATCCAAAGTCTTACAGCTTTTCTCCGGGATGGTACCTAACGTGGATCTTCTTGAAATCGTTGATCGTCTCCCTGGTGAAGATCTGGGTGGATCTCAGGGACTCGTGACCAGGTATCTCTCTTCCGGGAACCGGCAGAAGTCCCGCAGGTCATACCTTGCTCCGCGAATAATGGTACGGGCACGACTCAGTACTTTCAGATGCTGAAGATGACCTGGAATCAGTGCCTCTATTCCCATTGTATCAGATTCCGGATACTGTTCATAGTGGGTCGGGCCATCATTTATCCTTTCGTTTTTTGTTTTCGTGAAATTGAAGAAGAAAGGAGAAAACGCCCAGTATACGCAGTATGACAGAGCAATGGAGCTTTTGATTGAACATGGATTTGAGGGAATTTACAGAAAAGATGTTGCTTTATCGACCCGCCCCCTTTTCCCCTTTTCAGATCAGCTCAGGTGAACATAAAGGTCGCTATCTGCCGGTCATTAAAGTTGATGTCTGACAGACATACGTAACCTGAAGGGTGTGAATGGAGTGGGGCAGAAAGATCAACCTTTTTTAACAACCAATGTGTTCGACAAAACTTCAAAAGCACATTGACGATATTTTGTGAAAAAAATTGTTAAGTTTGTTATCGGAAAACAAATTCCTAACAGAATATTCAACAAAAGACGAATGCCTGATTTGCCAATACTCTGCCCAGATCCATCTCTATTAACTATTTCTATCCCCATAGATAATTTGCCTAATGTCCCTTTTATTGGAGAACTTTCAAGCAAAACAAAATAGAGCAATAAAACAACACTTAAAAGAACGGGGAAAGCTGTTGCCCAATGGATAAAATTTGTAACAGAAAGAAGTTTCACAATCCCCCAGGCAATATTCAGACATATAACCCAGTCGATGAAATAAGCAACCGCTCTTCTCAGGTAACTTGGCAACAAATCTACTGAAATGGAAATTTCAGTATTCCGTTTCAAAGATATTCTATACATCCAAAACGCTAAAGGAACTGACAATAATAGTAAGGCAGTATTGACATATTTCAAAAAATCTATCCCCAGAACACCAGCCATATCAGTTTTTCTTGAGTTTACAAAGTGTAGTAGCGCTTTTTCCAGATTTCTCGTAATCGTCGGTAGCTTTCTGGGTCAGTGCATTCATTTTATCCTGATTATTAGCCGCAACACGAATTATATTGATAACTTTTGCCCATAACTTCCACGGATTAACATAGACAGGAAATTGATCTATATAAAGAAGAACCTCGTCTATGTTAAAAGTTGCAACTCATCTCTCTTCTGAGCAGTCATCATAACAAGATGCCTTAAGTTTTACACTTGCGTAAAACTCAACCGGTAAATAACCAAAGACAGTACCGCCTATAGGTTCACTGGAGACTTCGAAAGCTGGTTTGAATTGGTTAAAACAAATATCTGCATAAACGTGAGAGGTCAACTCTGGTGTTAACCATGTTTCAGTTATTTTTAACCCTAATGGGTCTATAACGTTTGTTGTATTTCCGCCAGTATAAGCATACAGATTCATCCCCCCAGCAAGCCCAACGGGATCAGCAGAGATTTACCTTCCTGTCTCAGGATCATAAAACCTGTTCCAATTATAATGCAGCCCAGTCTCACAATCATAATATTGGCCAGCAAAGTGTAAGTTGTTTGTAACGGATTCAACAGATATGGAGGCGTCTCCAAAGGGCAGATAGTCGGCAGCCCAAAATGTAGCTATATAGCAAGAACAAAAATGAAAAAGTTTGTTATTGCAAACAGTAAACACAGAACGGAGGGAAAGATTTTCATAGGTAGTGGGGTGATTTTTTTCCCAATCGAGAGAATAAAAACAATAATTGGAGAAAAAATTGATGCCAAAAGACAATTGCCGGTAACCATCATCGTTGAGAACCAAAAATGGTCTGTTTCATTAGCACCTATGCGATCAGAATATTTTATTATAAGCATCAGCATTACAGGGATAGCAGGGGTTGCCGCAACAATTAAATAACTTAAAGATCTGGAGGTTATCAATTTGTAATCAAATTGTCTTTTTTCGTAAAAAAATAAAAGGAGAGTAAAAACCATATTACAAACACTAACAAGAACAATTTGTTGTGAAACACCGGATAATGAAATATTTATTCCATATACGCCGGATACCATCCCACAAAGGAAAAGGGCGTATATAATTTTGTTATTTTCAATTTGGTTCACTGAAGTCACTTTCAAACCTCCGTTTGTTACCAGATTGTACCATTGTTGGAGGTGGAGCAAGATGCTCCATTGGCACAAGTATGCTTCCATGACTCGATTTCACCAGCATGATAGCTGTGATAGATTCCTCCAGGATCGAGAAAAATATGTTTCAGCGGATCTGTCCTTGCGTCGTAACTGTTTGCTGTTTCTCGGCAATCATTAGTTGCCAACACACCATTTCCTACATAGCAACATTCTTGCTGCTTGTTTTCAGGGCATGTCTCCTCTTCTTGAATTTCTTGGTAACATTTATATCCGCAATGATATCTTTTTTCGCCATACCTTTTCATAAGCCCCCACGGATCAACTTTATTCACCGGATCATTTTGAACATACGCATACAAATTCATTCCCCCCCAGCGAGCCCAATGGGATCATTAGAAGTATAGCGTCCGGTTTCGGGATCATACTACCTGTTCCAGTTATAATGGAGCCCCGTTTCCCAATCATGGTACGGGTTCGGGAGACTTATCTGCTCTGATCAATTCTTTTCTGTTCCTGGGTATTAAACTGGTTTTGCTGCTGTTTTTTTGAAAAGACAGCAATAATTTTCTGAAAGAGAAAACGTATTCCTTTCAGGAGCCTGGGTATCGTCCATAGTGCCAATAGAATGAAGAGAACAAAGAGGGCAAGAAAGAAGAGCGGATAGTGGAGTGCCGCATACAGTCCGCCAATAACAGCCACGTCTTCAGCGAGTGACGCGGTCCAGTTGGAGAACGGTTCCGGTGATGTATTGATCAGGACACGGGATCCTGCCTTTACCATATGGCTTGTTGCTGAAACGGTACCCCCGAGAATGCCGGCTGCAACTACGATAGCGGGGGAGACATCGCCAACGGCTCCGGCTGCAAGCATAACACCTGCCGGAATTCTGATAAAGGTGTGAATTGTATCCCAGCCGGTATCAACACCAGGGGTTTTGTCGGCAAAAAACTCTACACAATACATCAGCCCGGCGGCTCCGATTACCAACGGGTCCTGGAGCACAAGCAGCTGATCAGGAAGGATGATATTACCGGTAATACTTAAGATCCCGAGTACACATATAGTCGCGTACAGATTGATGCCACTGGCCCAGGCAGCACCCATGGTCAGTGAAATTGTTGCGATTACCTGTTGATATGCGTCCATGATTTCTCCCGGTCTGTACGTGGCTGAAACCACAATAATGAAAATCTGAGCGTAACGGTTGAGCTGTCGGTTGTTTGGTTCTTACTGAAAAAGACCTCCTGTCATTATCTGTTTACTATAATCACGATCTGCTGATGATCTACTCTATAGAGGATGAAGAAAAATGTCTTGTCAAAAATTCAGCTTCAACGGGAGACAGATCGTATTGCAGAATAACTTTCTCAAGCAGTTGTTTTCTTGTTTTCTCGGGATAGGCTCTGGTTAGTTCCGATAAGGTCTTGACAGCGTTTTTTATGGTGTCCTGGGCAATTGGCGATGTGTTTGGCATGATCTGTTTCCTGGATATTGGTTATCAAGATGGTTCTGACGTTATTTCGATTTTATTCTAGGAGAGGGGGGGATATGCCGAATATCTGGTTTAAAAAGGTATTCAGTCCTCGTTATGCTGTTTATAAAGTACAATAACTCTGGTGACAGAAGCGATATAACGTTTGATTTCGTCAAAAAAAACAGGAACGGGCCTTACCAGAGGTATCTGCTGTCATCCTGTTTGAACAATCGGTCATGAGTATGGTTCCCGGTTGATCACAGAATTCTGATTATCCGGATAGTAGGGTAAAAGAGAAGAAAAGTCGATAAAAATCAAAAAAGCATCTTGTGGACAGAGAAGAACTCACAGGCTTGACTCAGAGGCTTTCTCTTTGATATTCTTACTGAGATGGAGAATATCAAAGAGGAATGCCTTTTATGCAGAAGAAAAAAACATCAGTGATAGAAACGCTGACCGGTTCGTTCTTGATATCGACCCCGCGCATGCCAGATCCGCGGTTCGAAGAGCAGGTCATCTATATCTGTGCCCACAGTCATGAAGGTGCAATGGGAGTGGCGATCAACAAGCCACATTCGTTTTTCACGATACCTGAGATTTTGAAAGAGGCCGATCTGCCGATACCGGATCTGGAATTGCCGCCGGTCCATATCGGTGGCCCTGTCGAGTTGGAGTCGGCCTTTATTCTTTATTCGTCCGGTTATCGAACCAAATACCAGCTTGATATCAGTTCGACGGTTTCACTCTCTAGAGAAACGAGGATTCTTGAGGACATTGCCCACAATAAAGGGCCTGAGAAATATCTTTTTATTCTCGGTTATGCCGGATGGGGGCCGGGACAGCTTGAAGCAGAGCTGCTTGCGGATGGCTGGCTGACCGTTCCTGCCTGTGACCATATTATCTTTAGTGTGCCGGATGATGAAAAGTGGAAATCGGCGGCATTGCACTACGGTATCGATATTGCCACCTTTGGAGATGTAATCGGCTATGCCTGAATGACCAGGTCGTTTGTTGCAGCTGTTTGGGTCTGGATATGGATGAATTGAAAAAGGTCTTTAGTTGTCAGCGCTGCGGTTTTTGTTGTCATGGAGAGACAACGGTTTCTCTTGATCTTGATGACCAGCAGAGAATGATTGCGGAACTGGGACTTTCAAGAGAAGAAGTGACGAAAAAATATTGGCGGATAACCGATGGCATTGTTCAGATGAAAACGGTGGACGGTCATTGCATCTTTTATGAGGATGGCTGTCGTGTCCATCGGGGACGGCCCTGGAGGTGTGGTCAGTGGCCATTTGTTCCGGCAATCATAGAGGATTATGATAATTACCAGATCATCAAGGATTCCTGCCCTGGTATCAACCAGGAGGTATCGTATCAGGACTTTTGCCGCTGCGTTAGTGAATATATGAAAAAACACGTAAAAATAAGATGTTAGATCTCCGGCAAGGCTGATATATCGTGACTGATAACAGATGAAGATAATCATTCCCTTTCTGGGAAAAACCAAAGAAGACTATCTGCAGAAGGGAATCACGGATTATTATCATCGTCTGCAGCATTATACCCGTATCGAAATCAGACAACTCAAAGTGAAAAAGAGAGGTGCATCATTATCGGCCCCGGAGATGCAGCGGCTCGAAAGCGAGTTGCTGAACGGCTGTTGTGATACAAGTGTTTTCAGAATTGTGCTCGATGTAACAGGCAGGTCACTCGATTCAGAAGCCTTTGCCCAGCTGCTGATCGATCTTGAAAACAGGGGGATACGACAGGCTGCGTTTATCATCGGCGGGCCAGCTGGTCTGGCTGAAGAGCAGCTGAAACGAGCGAATATGAAGATTCGCTTGTCTTCATTGACCTTTCCTCATGATATCGCCCGATTACTGCTTCTTGAACAATTGTATCGTGGCTATACGATCAAGGCGGGAGAAAAATATCATAAATGATTGACCAGATAGACATCGTACCGGTGTTTTTTCCCTTTTACCTGAAAAGAGGGTTTTTCCGAACCGATACAGGGTGCGCCTGACGATCGCTTGACGACGACCCGTTCTGTTGCCGCACTTCGTGCCTGCAACAGAAGCTGCCTGCTGTCCCTGTCCGCTCCGGCAAGATCTCTGAGAATTCTGATCGATAATTTGCTCAAGGCACTCCGCCGGGTTTCCGGGTACATTGGATCCAGATAGATGGTGTTGAACCGCTGTTTCTTTTTTTCTATAAAGGTGAGTGATTCAGCGTGGTAAAGGAACAATCTGTTTCTGAGAACCTGGCCGATAGCAGAGCTGTCCTTTCTCCCTCGCACAAGTCCGTCATTCAAAAGAGCCCAGATAACCGGAACACGCTCGACCAGAACGACTGTGCAGCCAAGAGATGCAAGGACAAATCCATCACGGCCCAAGCCTGCGGTAAGATCACAGACAGAAGGTCTATATCCCTTTCTTATCCCGACAGCGCGAGCCAATGGTTGTGATATGGTGCGGTTATGGTGGTATCGGTAGGCAATGGAACCTGAAAGGAAATCGATGTGCAGTGATGCTCCTGGCGCTCCGTTTTTGGTGGTTTTGTAAAGTTCGAGCCGGTCATTTTCATAACTCAAATAATAAGATGCATCAGGCTGTCCATTGAAAAAGGGAAGGGAAAACGTGCCGGCAAGGCGTGCCAATTGTTCCTTCTGGTACTCGTTGTTTCCTGATTTTTTTATATATACGGACATTTACACGGATAACGACTGGCAATTGAAATGGGTATACGATATACTCGTTGACCATTGATTTGCTGCATATGGGTGAAACAACTGTTAGTGTAACGGGTAACGGAAGATAATACTGTATAAATTTTGGAAGACGGGATGGACTGGAACGTTTACAAAAAAAACAACGAAGCAATGCTGAAACAGCTCGAAGAGAAGAACCTTTCACCGTTTGATCTGATTCCGCAGGAAGATATACGGGAAAAACTGGTTGAACTCGTCTTGAATGGTGTTCCCGAACATGCTGACACGCGATCATCTTATCTGCTCAGGCAATGTGCAGCGAATATCGAAGCCGCCGATGTCAGTGAAAGCAAGGTGGTTGTTTTTGGTGGTGGAACCGGGTTATCAAAGATTATCGGCGGTGATTCCAGACAGCAGCAATGGCGCAGCGCTCCTTTTGTCGGGATAAAGCAGATTTTTCCGCAGACGACCGCAATTGTCTGTGTCACTGACGATGGTGGTTCGACGGGCGAATTGTTGAAGGATATCCCGCTGATTGCCATTGGTGATATCAGGCATGTACTGCTTTCATCTGTGCAAAAACAAAAACTGTCAGCAACATATGGTTTGAGAGAAGGGGAGTGCAGCATGGTTGCTGGTGAACTGGCTGCCATCTTCAATTATCGATTTGAAGGGAAACCGGCATCGATTGATCATCTGTTGGCTGCGACAGGAGCTGATCTTGACAGGATTCCACAGAGAATAACAGAGTACCTGCGTGACATACTCAGCGTTATTTACAATGACTATGGCAGGTGTCTGGAACGTCCTCAATGTCTTGGTAATATTATTGTTATATCAGCCATCTTGAAAGAAATCAGGCAGGTGCCAGGTCACCGGGCTGACAAACCGGATGATACTCATAAACTGTTGCTGCAAGGGCTTTCCCGTTGTGCTGAAATAATTGGTGCGGAAGCTGAAAGTGTTCTGCCCTGTTCGCTTACTCCCGCTCAACTTCGGTTTCTTTACACAAATGGCGTTGAAGTTTCGGGTGAGAAAAAGTCGAGTGAGGCTCGCAGGGGCTATCCGGTTGAACGGGTTTTTGTTGATTTCAGCGGTACGCCTTTTGTTTCGCCACGGGTAGTGGCCAAAATTGAAGAAGCCGACATATTGATCATGGCGCCAGGGAGCCTGTACAGCTCGATTATCCCTATTTTTCAGATAAAAGAGATTGCCGAGTCGGTAAGACGAAACAGACAGGCACTTAAATTGCTGATTGCCAATCTCTGGGTTCAGGCCGGCGAAACGGACAAGAGTATTACCGATCCCGAGAGAAAATTTCATGTGTCAGACATGATACGCGCATATGATCGTAATTTACCCGGTGGTACCGACGGGTTGTTTGATCAGGTGCTTTGTCTTTCTTTCAAAGACATACCAGCAACGGTGATACAGCATTATGCGGTTGAGAGCAAGATTCCGATTTATCTGGATAAAGGGCTGTTGAAACAACAAGGGTTTGATCCGGTCGAATGCGGTTTTTATTCAAAAACGGCACTACAGGAGCGTCATGTCATTCAGCATGATCCAGATATTGTCGCCAGAACGGTAAAGACCCTCTATCTCGCAAAACAATTGTTAAAGGGAAAAAAAACGTGCCGGCATGCGCTCCAGACCACTCCGGCAGCCGAAATTCGATCTCGTCTGGTGAGCATTCCTTCAGTAAGATTTCGCAGGCTTGAGGAAAAATTTGCGGACATGATTGTTACAGAAAATGGCGATTCGGGATTTTGTCTCAGAGAAGATGAGATCAAACAGCAGCTGCTTTCCATTGTCTGGGAACATAAGGATATACAGGTCGCTCATCTGGACAATATTCGAGGGATTGATTGTGTCGCCAATAAAGACTGGCGAAGGGACCAGCGGTGGGACAATGTCTTCTCCTACTATGATCCGGAGGACGGAATGGTCAAAATCCGGCAGGACCGCTTTCAGCAGAAACGCAATCTTGAAATTGCCTTTCTCATAACGGTTGGGCAGGCGTTACTTGGTAATTATGCGGCAAGAAAAGTAATAGAAAAAGTAGGTGTTGACCATTATACCCCGGGAAATATTTTCCATTTGTATTTGAGAGAGCCTGAGGGCAGAAAGAGTTTCTTCAATTCAGATGAAATCAAGGAATATCTGGTGCTTTCCCGAATGGTACAGCAAAGTGAGTTGCACTTTACCCGCCTTATCAATGGGGAAGAGGGTTTTACTCCACCAGGACTGCTGATGGGTATTATGTATGCATGGTATCTGGATAACACTTTTGCCAGTCATATTGAATATAAAATGTCCGTGCTGTCGGTGGATCAAAGTAATTTAATTCCGGAACAGCGGAAGATGAAAAAAAGAAGAGAGGGACTGATAGCTTTTTTCAGAACGTCTGTTTTCGGTAAACCTGATCAGGGGGGTGACTCTGGACAGGGCTGATTAACCTTGAACCCGTGAGCAGATAAAGTAACTTTTTTTAATTCCCTGTAACTATTCAGTAAAAAACACTGGAGATGATTTTTTCCCTTGACATTTTCTTTATCTTTATCGAGAAGATGTGCTATACAGGCACCTGCTCCAAAGCCAATAAAGGCTATAATAAGAATTTCCCCCAGTATTTGGATAAAAGATTGACTGTAGATCCATCGATAAATCGCGAAATACAGCGAGCTCACGCTGTTCCTTGCAGCGACTTGTTAACTGTTTATTTGCATTTATGGCCTAAATAATATTATTTTAAGTTCTTTAAGCATCTGATAATGCTTATCGTTTCCTGTTAAAATTGAACTAGAGTATGATATTGCTGTAGCTCCAATTAAGGCATCTGCTAATTGCAGTGAATGACTTAAAAAGTATTCCTCGACATAAAACATTGCTTTGGTAGATATCTCTTCGGAAATGTATAAAATTTTTGTTTTCCAAATTTTCAAAGCTTTGTGTAATTGACGGAGTTCTTTTTTACTTCTCATGCCTTGAACAAGTTCCATATAGGTAATAACAGATATTTGGAAATTGTTTGCTTGTTCTATCGCATGATAGGCTTTTTCATTACCTCGTAAATACCAGATGAGGACATCTGTATCTATAATCATTTAAAATCTTCCTCTGCGAAGATTGCTTACGTAATCGTTGACATCCTCTGTTGTCTTATTGTCTTTCCACATGCCAAAAAGTTCATGTTTTTGGGTGGATTCTTTGTTTTCCTGGTAGGGAATAAGTTTTGCACAGGGTTTCCCTCTGTAAGTAATGACAACCTCTTCCCCCCTATTAACAGAATCAATGAGTTTTTTAGAGTGAAACCGTAAATCTTTTGCCGTTGCTTTCATATCCACCTCTCTTTAAAGTTTACATCAAGAAGTGTAAACTTGTTTTCTGGTAATGTCAATCTGAAGGTTGGGAGATTGTCATTCTTACTTGCACATTATATCATATTTTTGGAAATTATAGCATTATTTTCAGATGCTTATCTGTTTTTGAAGATAATCTGGTTTAAGCCTGTTTTCGTCCTATCGCTTTCGTCTTTTGTTCATAACAATGATTCCGATAACAAAAGAGGCCAGTCCGATTGGCCATTGGTTGCGAGAGAGCAGGATAAGCGAGGACATGCAAAGAATAATGCCAATGGTTACGTTATTGATTTTCATTGAGCTGATTACGTAAAACGTGATCGTTTTTTTTGTTGACCCCTTTCAGCCCGGTGTTACCACAGGCTGCGCAGTTCGTTCCATAACGCATTTAGTTTTTTGTCTGAAACCGGTTGTCTGGTTTTTATTTCCGGAGCAAAGAGGGAAATTCTCATTTCAGCAACCAATGCTTTATATTGAAAATATAATGTCCTGTCCTGATCCGGCAATCCCGAAAAATGAGCAGCAGCTGTTTTCAGATTGGTTTCGTGTTTCGCTATCTGTTTACTTTTTCCGGCGTCCTTGTGAGGATTTGCATATGCCCGTTCGGTACGGATGATCAGACCCTTGAAATGTCTTGGTGTCTCTTTTAATTGTTCTTCGGAAAAATAATCAAGGAAATCGGATGGGAGTATGTCTGCAAGCCTGGCCAGTAACTCCTGATACAGCGAATTTGTGGATGTCTTGTTTCTTCGGGCCAGTCCGTCATATTTCTCTATTGTCGTCAGGGCATCATGGCGCTCTTTCAGTATGGAATGAATCAGGTCGAGGTATATCCTGCCCTCTGTGAACAATCCTTTTTCCCGCAGCACTGCACAGCGTTCGTTAAAATCATTTTGTGTGATAAGCGTGTCAGACGGTCTCTTCACCAGGTGAACGAACAGGTTGTCAAGAAGCGCCTCGATAACAGGCCCGTTCCCATTATATTGACTGACAAGCCACTTTACTGATGGTGCGGAAATAATAGATTTACAGTGTTTCTTGAGAAGTTTTGTCTGGTCTTTGAAAACCAGCCTGAAAAGATAGCGCACGCCCTTGTGGTGCATGCGAACAGATGCATCAGATCGCTCCCGGAAGCTGATCCTTACTCCCTGACGGTCGGGGAGTGGTTCGAGAAAGGGATAGAGATAGAATGAAATCCTGTTTTTATCTGAAAAAACCGGAAGTTGGTTCGGAATATCTGCAAAATCCCAACGGGAATAAATTGTATCCGCGTAGTGATCAAGCAGTTGTTGCTCCTGTGGTCTGAGCATTGTTGTAACAACGGGGTGCGCATCAGTTGACAAGGAGTCTCTGAAGGTAGTGATGTCCCTGCCGCAAAACAGTTCTTTTCCATCATGGCCAATGATACTGAAATTCATTTTCAGGTGATCGGGGATGGTCCGGGGCCAGTCACTTCGATGTACTGAAAGCTGATAACATTTAAAGAGTGCGGCTCCAATTTCTGCGTAAACGTTACCATGATAAAGAACGATATTGTCGAGAATGGTATCCACAGCATGGTTAATCGGAACGAGCTGTTTACGCAAGCGTTTTGGGAGTCCCCTGATCAGGAATCTGAGCTTTTCGGAGAACAGGCCGGGAACGAGCCAGTCAAAATAATCCGGCCTGATGGTATCAACAAGGTGAAGTGGTATCGAAACGGTAACCCCATCCTGTTTGCTTCCGGGAGAAAAATGATACTCAAGATCGAAGGTGTGGTCAAAATAGTTCAATACCGACGGGTAATCGACCAGTTCTGAATGATCTGGCGTTCTCAGCAAGATATCGGCATCGGACATAAAGAGGGTGCGATCGCCGGTCTTTCTGATAAAGGTCATAAGGGTTGAGCGGTCATAGACCCTGGATGGCAGAGCCCGATCATAAAAATCGAAAAGGGCGCTCTCCTCGATAACGACATCTTTCCTGCGCAGTTTGTGCTCCGCTTTCTGCCATTTCTCCAGGAGGGAACTATTGCTGGTGAGGAATGTAAAGGTACCGGACAGCTGTGACTCGACGAGAGCCTTTTGTATAAATACCTTTCTGGCTTCTGGTCTGTTTTTCCGTCTGCGTTTACCGAAATTGACCTTCCTACCGGTAATCAGCGGCAGGCCATTGAGCGCAACGGATTCATTGGCAACAACCTGTCCGCTTCGTTTTTCCCATCTGATATCCTGCCAGGAATATGAGCAGAACCTTTCAGAGGCGCTCTCGATCCATTCAGGCTCAACCGAGGCGACGGTCAGAGCATACAGACGTGAGGTCTCAAGGAAAGAAGCGGCCAGAATCCAGTCTCCGCTCTTCTGGAATTGATGACTGCCCGGAAAGACCATGATCTCGCTGTTACCCCCGGTCTGATAAACAAGGCCTTTCTTCTTGCGGGCGCATTGCCTGAAGAAACCGACAAGGATGGAACGGTGAATGTTTTCATATGAGGGATCGGAACGGGAAACGGAAAACGCATCATGCTTGCTGAGAATACGGTTCAGCTGCTCATGCAGATCTATCCATTCGCGCATTCGCTGAAAGGAGAGATAGTATTGTTTGCAGAATTTCTTCAGTTTCGACCAGCTTGTATTGGTCGATGAGCTGTGGAATCCTTTCCAGATATGCAACAGAACAAGAAAGTCAGACCGGGGATGGGTAAAGTTCCGATGAGCATCATCGGCCATTTTTTCCTTCTCTGCCGGTCTGGTTCGCGGGTCCTGAATGGCAAGGGCAGCTGCAATTATGGTTATTTCAGGGAGGCAGTTACGGGCTGCCGCCTCGATAATAATTCTCGAAATAACCGGATCGATCGGCAGTTCTGCCATCAGTCGCCCATATTGGGTCAATGATCCCCGTGGAGTCAATGCACCGAGTTCATGGAGTCTTTGATATCCGTCTCTGATTGTCTTTTTCGCCGGTGGTTCAGGAAAGGGGAAATCATATGGATTTCCGAGCCGTAAAGAGATCATTTGCAGAATCACTTCTGAAAGATTTGATCGTTTTATTTCAGGAACCGTGTATTTCGGGCGGTTTGAATAATCCTCTTCGTGATATAACCGGTAACAGATACCGGGACCGGTACGGCCGCAGCGACCGGCTCTCTGATCACAGCTTGCCCGGGAGATGCGGGTCACGGGCAGACTCGTGGTTCTTGAGCGGGTATTGTATGACGAGATTCTGGCAAGACCGCTGTCAACAACATAGCGAATCCCCGGCACAGTGACCGATGTCTCTGCCACATTGGTGGAGACAATGATCCGGCTTTTATTGCCCGGTTTGAATATTCGAGCCTGATCTTTTGCCTGCAGCCTGCCGAACATCGGCAAGACGATATGGTCAGGCTGGCGACCAGAAAGTATTTCGCAGCAGGTTCTGATATCCCGTTCTGTTGGCATGAACGCAAGAATGTCTCCCGGTTGTTCTTTTTCACATATGTGCGAAACGGTTTCGACACAATGGTCAACCAGAGAAACGTCATCCTCGTTATCAGCAGGCGGAGAATAGCGTATGTCGACCGGATAGTTCCTGCCTTCAATGGTAATAACCGGTGCCTGATTGAAATGGCGTGCGAACAAGTCGGTATCAATCGTTGCCGAGGTGATGATCAGCTTCAGGTCTTCCCGTTTCTGCAGTAATTGCTTAAGAAAACCAAGGAGAAAATCGATGTTGAGACTCCGTTCATGGGCCTCGTCTATGATCACGATGCCATATCTTTTGAGAAGCGGATCGGAACGGCTTTCAGCGAGAAGGATACCATCCGTCATGAATTTGATTCGCGTTGATTCGGTTGTTTCGTCACGAAAGCGGATCTTGACCCCGACAATCGGTCCGAGGTTTTGCATCTCCTTACGGACCTGTTCACAGACAGATGTTGCAGCTACCCGTCTCGGCTGGGTGCAGCCGATGACCTTTCTCATGTCGGGAAAGGATTCAAGACAGATTTTTGGCAGCTGGGTCGTTTTGCCCGATCCGGTATCGCCGGCAATAATAATCACCTGATTCTCTTTCAAACCTGCCGCGATTTCCTTGCGATAACCGGTGATCGGCAGTTCGTCTGGATAAAAAAAAGTCATCAGGATATTGGCTGATACGGGTATTTATGGTAACTGTTCTCACGTCAAAATCGAGCGAGATATACCACAGATTGGAAACAATTGTCATGTAGAATAAGGAGTTGTTATGAAAGTGAGAAAGGCGGTTATCCCTGTTGCCGGACTTGGTACGAGATTTCTTCCGGCAACCAAAGCAATTCCGAAGGAAATGCTGACCATTGTCGATAGACCAACCATACAATATATCGTTGAAGAGGTGGTCAGTTCCGGAGTGGAACAGATTATTTTTGTAACCAGTGAAGGAAAATCAGCTATTGAGAACCACTTTGATTACAATTTCCATCTTGACAGTGTGTTGAAGGAAAAAAACAAGACAGCTCTCAGCAAGGAGCTTGATTCAATTTCAAATATGATCGATATTGTTTCGGTCAGGCAAAAGAAGCCGTTGGGACTCGGTCATGCGATCTGGACCGCCCGTCATGTGATTGGTAATGAACCGTTTATGATCTGTCTTGGAGACGATCTGGTCCTGAGTGATATTCCCTGTGCCAAACAGATGCTTGATCTGTTCCACGAGGTTGGTGAATCCATCGTTGCTGTCCAGCGGGTACCTGCTGAACAAACGTACCAGTACGGTATTGTGGAAGGAACTCTCTGTGATCGGAAAAGGACTTTCAAGGTATCAAGAATGGTGGAAAAACCGGCGCCTGGAACGACTGATTCCGACCTGGCAATTATTGGTCGTTATATTCTGATGCCTGAGATTTTTGATATCCTGGACACGACGACTCCCGGACACGGCGGGGAAATACAATTAACTGATGCACTGCTTGCGCTGTCGAACTTCCGAGAGATGTATGCCTATGAATTTCTGGGCACCCGGTTTGATGCGGGAGACAAGGTGGGGTACCTGAAAGCAATCCTGGCATACGGTGTTCTTCATCCCGAAGTTGGAAGCGAACTTATTGACCATATCAAGGTGATGGCCAAAACCTTATGATAACACTGGAGACAGCTGTTGCGGCTCCGGTTTCTGATACGTATACCTATCTTCTTCCACAATCTCTTGAAGTGACGTATCGGGAAAAACCTGGATGTCTGATTGGCCGCAGGGTTTTCGTGCCGTTTGGATCGCGCAGAATCACCGGCTATATTTTCGCTGCCCGACGGGAATGTGATATCCAGATTGAACTCAAGGAAATAATCGAAATACTCGATGATATTCCGTTATTCCATCCCTCAATCATACCGGTTTTTCGCTGGATAGCCCATTATTATCATTATCCGATTGGAGCGGTGGTGAAAACCGCCCTTCCTTCAGGGCTCACGGTCAATCAGCGAAAAAATATCTGCCTGAAAGATGAAAAGATCCTGCAAACCGTTCTGGATGAATTGCAACAGACTGCAGAAGATCACTGGATGGTGCGTGTCCTTGAAAAAAAGATGTTGTCGGCGAAGGAGACGAAAGCAATATGGGATCGTCCGGCTGATCGTCGTACGGTACTGGCGTTAGTCAAAAAAGGAGCGATTACCGTCAGGGACGGCAAAGGCACGGCAAGGGTTGCCAGAAAACATGAGCCTTGTTACCGACTCGCTGCTCCATACGGCAGGGAGGTGTCAGCGACGGAGAGGGACGATGAGTGTGGGCTCAAGGAGCTTACCAAAGGCGAACAAAAGACCGTAGCATTGATCAGGTCTCTTGCTGAAGGATGTCCTGAGGCAACAGTTTCCCGCAGGGAATTACTGAAACACTATCCCTATGCAGCACGGCTTGTACATCGTCTGATTGGCAAGAACGTGATCGAGGCAGAATATAAACGGATTTATCGCACACCAGATGGTGAGTTGCTGCCATTTTTACCGAAGCCTGACCGGTTGACAGACGAACAATACCAGGCGATCCACCATATTCATCTCGGTATTGAAGAAGAACAGTTCAAGGTCATACTTCTTCAGGGCGTGACCGGCAGCGGCAAGACTGAGGTGTATCTGGAAGCAGCTGCAAAGGCCCTGAATGACGGCACGGGCGTAATTGTTCTTGTCCCGGAAATTGCGCTGGCAACTCAGATCGAAGCTCATTTCGTTTCACGCTTTGGTGATACTGTTGCCCTCTTGCACTCTGGTCTCAAGCCGGGTGAACGATATGACGAATGGTCAAGGATTTATGACGGTGATGCCAGAGTCGTAATCGGAGCCCGTTCCGCTATTTTCGCACCGGTGGAAAAGCTCGGGTTGATTATTGTTGACGAAGAACATGATTCAAGTTTCAAGCAGGAAGATAAATTGAGATACAATAGCAGGGACATTGCCGTTATCAGGGCAAGAGAGGAGCAGAGTATCGCCGTCCTCGGTTCTGCAACACCCGCTGTTGCCAGTTATCACAATGCCAAAACAAAAAAATTTGATCTGCTCGAAATGAAGAACAGGGTCAGCGGCAAAAAACTGCCGAAGGTCACCCTTATTGATCTGAAGAAGGATAAACCGCCGCCGGGAAAGGTTCTTCATCCGGATTTTGCACAGGCAATCAAGGATACCTTCAACAGGCAGGAACAATCCATTCTGCTGATTAATCGTCGAGGCTTTTCCGCCTCTGTCATCTGCAGGGATTGCGGCAGTCTGGTCGAATGCAGTCATTGTAAGGTGACAATGAACCTGCATAAAGGAAAAAAACAACTGCTCTGTCATTATTGCGGGTACCGGCTGCCGGAGAAAATTCTCTGTAACAGTTGCGGGTCCGGAAATATGGTTCCGATCGGTTTTGGTACCGAAAGGGTGGAGCAGGAAGTGAAGGAAATGATACCCGAAGCGATTGTCGCCCGTGTCGATTCCGACAGTGCCGCAGACCGCCAGCTTTTTCTCGAAACACTGCAGAACATACGAAGGAGAGCGGTTGATATCGTTGTCGGAACCCAGATCATCGCAAAGGGGCTGCATTTCCCCGACGTTACGCTGGTTGGCGTTGTCTGGGCCGATGGCGGTCTTGCTTTTCCGGATTATCGTGCCGCAGAAAAGACCTATCAGCTTATTGCCCAGGTAACGGGCCGGGCCGGACGGGGGGAAAGAGACGGGCGGGTTATTATTCAAACGATGCAGCCGCACCATTACGCTATCGGTTATGCCGCAAACCATTCCTATGAAAAACTTGCGGAAAGAGAGCTCGATATCAGAAAACGTGCCGGATTTCCTCCTTTTTCACGGCTTGTCTCGATACGGGTGGAAGGTGAGCAAGAGTCTGACGTCAGGAAGAAGGCGACGGAAATAAGCTCATGGGCGCGCACTTGGTGCCTGAAGCGGCCGGCAGCGGCGCTGACAGAAGTACTTGGTCCGGCACCGGCACCAATCGAGAAGATAAGAGATCGCTATCGCTGGCAGATTTTGATAAAAGGTAAAAATATACAGGAACTGCATGAGCTGGTTGGTCAACTTGCGCTTTCGTTTCGAAAAAATGGTTCCGAGAAGATTATTATAGATGTGGATCCGGAGAGTATGTTGTAAAAAAGACTGCTTGTTTTCGAAATCGACTATGTCAGGAACAATGCACGGAGAGAGGAGAGTTCATCGTCAATTTGATATTTATGATCTGTGCAAGGCTGTGTGATAATACACGAACTTGTATATGGTTCATGAGACAGGGTATTCCTGAAGGAAGAGACCAGTTCCGCAAGGTTGACAGACAAGACGGCAACACGGACATTGGCAGAATGTCAATCTGGTCCAGTCAGGCTGGTGACGCGCCGTGTTTATCATTACTTATGAATCGGAATCGAGTCGAACAAAAAATCGTTTTGCTCTCCCTCATGAAAAAGTAAAACGATAATGAAAGTGTATTTCTGTTTTTGCCATCTTTGTTCGTTATCCGGGAATCTCATTACCTGAATTGAAACCATTTCTTTTTAGGGATATAGGAAACGACCCGGTTTCTTCCCTGGTGCTTTGCTTCATACAGGGCTTCGTCAGCCTTGTTGATGAATACGCTTTTGGAGAAATTATCTTCAATTGCCGGCCTGCAGACAGAAAGGCCGAAACTGGCCGTAACCTGGTACTCTTCACGGCCATCTGTAAAGGTTGTTGAAGCTATTGCAGAACAAAGCTTTTCAGCGACACCAACCGCTTCTTCTTCCATTGTTGCCGGAAGGATGACGACGAATTCCTCACCGCCGTAACGGGCGAGTGTATCATATTTCCTTAATTCAGATTTGAGGATTTTACAAAATTCCCTGAGAATAAAATCACCGGTTTGATGACCATAGGTATCATTGAATTGCTTGAAATGGTCAATATCGGAGAGGATCAGGGCAATAACGCTGTCCTGACGTATGGCCCGGTCAAGTTCCTGGTCGAGGATGTTCTGGAAATACCGGTGATTATACACTCCCGTCAAGCCGTCAATGCTGGCAAGGTTGTCAAGAATCTTGTTTTTTTCCTCCAGTTCCCTGGTCAGATTCTCAAGTTCTATTTTGGCTTTGACCAGCTGTTTATTCATCTGATCGTAGTCCAGATTGAGCAGGCTGAGTTTAATATTGGCCTCCTGCAAGATCTCCTGTATTGATTTTGTATCCTTGATTTTGAGACCGAAATAGCTGCCGGCCTGCGTGATCTGGACATGAACATCTTCAAGAATCTGTTCAATGTCGTTACTGGACAGACCAAGGAGTTTTTTGGCTTCTTTACGGAATTGTCGGTGATACACATCGGGTTTGGACGAATAGATAATGTTGATGAGCAGATCAGAGAGATACACCGCTTTGATGGTTCCGAGAATGGTCTTGTCTCCTCCCTGATATTGAGCCGGATCATGATGATAGAGCAGCGGTTGCAACAGTATATCCGGAAAACCCCAGCTCTTTGCCACTTCGTAGCCGATCAGACAATGATTTGCACCAATAATTGCTTCTTCACTGGCAAGGATATCATGCCGATTCTCCTGAACCTCATTGAGCACCTCTTCATATTTTTCTGAAAAAGTCCTGGCAAAAATGAGCTCCCCCAGATTCTGAAGAAGACCTGAAATAAATACTTCTTCAGTGTCGGCGCCTTTCACCTTCTCGAGAATGAGTTTTGATGCCACGGCAGAAGCGAGGGCTCGCTCCCAGAATGTTTCGAAATTAAAACTGCTTTTCTTTTTGCCTCCCTTGATGCTCAAAAAAGAAAATGAGAGAACCAGACTTCTTACAGCGTTGGTTCCGAGGACAGAGACAGCCTGTTTTATCGAGCCAATCTGCTGGGGGAAATGGTAAAATGCTGAATTTGAGACCTTCAGTATCTTCGAGGAAAGAGACATATCCCGGGACACCAGGTTGGCAATATCGGTCAGCGTCGTTTCTTCCTTGCCGGTGATCGAAACAAGTTTCGATGCAACGGTTGGCAGGGTTGGTAATTCATCGGATTTAAGAACCGTTTTGAGTATTTCTTGCTGTTCCATGGTTGTCCTTATGGCAGAAAATGATCATATGGATGACTAAATTATACCTCCAAAAAATTATCATATGCAAGAGGGGGCTCAAAAAAGAACTATTTGTTACCTGACGTGTTTGATACAGGAAAGGAGAGATATAAAGGAAGGTCAGTCATTTTCAACAGAGCTGATAACGGCTTTCAGGGAAGACCAGTCCGAACAGTCATAGAGCTTTTTCCTGATGGTTGATGCCCCATTGAAATCTCTGAAGTATCTGCCAAGATGATTTTTGATTAACGCAAGTCTTTGTTGATGATAAGGAAAAAACGATTCGACCAAAGAGATATGCCGACTTGCACACCGGGCAATGAGTGACGGATGGGATGGTTTGTGTGTTTTGCTGAATATCCACGGGTTGCCAAGCGCTCCGCGGCCAATCATGATTCCGTCACAGCCGGTTTCCTTTATCTTTTTGTCAATCTGATTAAAAGAAGTAATGTCGCCATTACCGATAACGGGAATGGCGACCTGCTGTTTTACCCGACGGACCTGGTTCCAGTCCGAACATCCATTAAAACCCTGTTTCCAGGTCCTGCCATGAATGGTAACAGCAGCAGCTCCGCACGCTTCTGCAATAGAGGCAAACTGGGTGCAATTAATCGTGTTGCTATCGGGGCCGGACCTCATTTTTACGGTAACCGGACAGTGACAGTTCTTTACAACCGTACTGATGATCTGTTCTGCCCGGTATGGGTCGGTCATCAGGGCAGCACCGGCCCCTCGTTTGGTCACTTTTTTGACCGGACAGCCCATATTAATATCGATCATATCGGGAGAAAAGCTGTCCAGGATCGCGGCGGCTTCACCCATAATATCCGGTTCGGCTCCAAAGATCTGAAGAGAGAGCGGTCTTTCATCGTCGCAGCTTCTGGCCATCTCGATGGTTTTTTTCTGTCTGTAAACCAGACCGTGGCAGCTGATCATTTCGGAAACACAAAGGGAGGCACCATATTCGTGACAGAGCAGACGGAAGGGAAGATCACTGTAGCCTGCGAGCGGGGCAAGAATGAGATTGCCCGTGAGAGAGACGGTACCGATGGTGAGCATAGCGACCGTAAAAAGAAAAGCCGACCCGCAAAGGAGTCGGCTTGTTTCCGTTTCAACGGGAACGTCTTATTGTTTTGAAAACTGTAACAGGGCTTTTTGGTAGATCTTCTGTGATAATTCTTCGATAATTGTTCTCAGGGCCGCATCTTCATTGTCTTTGGTAGATGAATAGTCTCCAGTAACCGCATATTCTTCTGTCCATGTTTCTTTTGGCTGTTCAATGAGTACCTTTCCATTGTTCAGGTCTTTCAGAATATATCTGACTTTCAACCGGATTTTGACTTCAGAGGCATTGTTTTCTGCGTTATAGGTCAGTGTCGGAAGATCTATCGAGACAATCTCTCCCGCAAGAATATAATCTGCCGCATCCTTGTTCCTGGAAATATGAAGGGAGCCGGATTTCTGGAACCACTTGAGAAGAGATTGATAAATCTGAATATCAAGATTGAGTTCGCTGGTCCTGTTTTTCCAGTTGGTAACATAGATGGTACGATCCTTGCCTGAGTAGACATAGGGATTGTGATATCCGCAGGATACAAGCATCAGACTGACGGCGAAAAGCAATGGTAGCAAACGTACGACGTGTTTCAAAACGGCACCCCTTTTGTGATTGATAGAATAGGCATAACGCTGTTCAATATCAGGTTGCATAATTTAGTATTAAACAACGATATTAACAAGTTTCTTCTTAACGACAACAATCTTTTTTATCTGTTTCCCATCGATATGTTTCTTTGTGTTTGTATCTGCAAGGGCAGATGCTTCCAGAACACTGTCTTCTGTGTCGGCAGCCACCTCGATCCGTGAACGTACCTTACCGTTGACTTGGATGACAACGGTGACCATCTCATCTTTTGCAATCGCTTCATCATATGAAGGCCATTTCGCTGTTTCAGGCCGTCCTTCAAATTCGAGGAAAGCCCACATTTCTGAACAGAAATGTGGAACCATCGGGAATAAAAGGATCAAAATTGTTTTGACAGCCTCCATAACAATAGTGTGATCAGCTTTTTCTTCAAGGGTTTCATCAGTAACGGCCGTTGCAGTATTGAACAATTCCATGATGGCACTGATTGCCGTATTGAAGTGAAAACTGGACTCAATATCATGACTTACTTTACGGATTGTCTGATGTATTTTCCGATGAAGATCGCGTGTTCGGGTTGCGTCTGTTTTCTGATTGTCGGGAGTCTTGTTTGCACTGACCGTGGTAATAAATCGGTAGACCCGATTAAGGAAACGGCTGGAACCTTCAACACCCTGATGATTCCATTCAAGATCTCTTTCCGGAGGTGCTGCAAAAAGGCTGAAAAGTCTGACGGTATCAGCACCATACGCTTGTATCAGCTGGTCGGGATCGACCACGTTTCCTTTGGATTTGGACATTTTTGAACCATCTTTGATAACCATTCCCTGAGTGAGCAGATTGGTAAATGGTTCGTCAATCTCAAGATAACCGAGATCCCTGAGTACCTTGACAAAAAAACGTGAATAGAGGAGGTGCAGTATTGCATGTTCAACCCCGCCGATATATTGATCGACTGAAAGCCAGTATTTCGCTTTCGTTTTATCCAGAGGAGTGTCATTTGTGTCAGGGCAGGTGAAGCGGGCGAAATACCATGAAGATTCAACGAAGGTATCCATGGTGTCTGTTTCCCGTCTTGCCGGTTGTCCACAGCCGGGGCAGGTGACGTTGACAAAATCAGGACGCTGGGACAGGGGAATGCATTCAGCACTGCTCTCGCTCTGGTCTGCCGGCAGGGTGACCGGAAGCTCCTTGACCGGCACCGGCAGGGTGCCGCAATGCTCACAATGAATCATCGGTATCGGCGCTCCCCAATACCGTTGTCTGGAAATTCCCCAGTCCCTCAGTCGGTAGGTAACCTGGGCAGTGCCGATCCCCTCTTCTTCGGCACAAGCGATAATTGCTTTCTTGGCAGTTTCAGATTCCATGCCGCTGAACCGGCCCGAATCAACAAGAATTCCAGGGACAGCGGAGGCAGTGGTCATATCTGCAGCGATAAGCGTCTCCCCGTTGGGGATGACAACGGGTTTTATCGGCAGTTTATAGGCAGTTGCAAATTCGAAATCACGCTGATCATGAGCGGGTACGGCCATAACGGCACCGGTTCCGTATTCGGCCAGAACAAAATTGGCAACAAACAGGGGGACTTTTTCACCGTTAAAGGGATTACGGCAATATCTGCCGGTGAAGATTCCTTTCTTTGGCAATTCTTCGTCCGGTTTATGCCGTTGTTTCTCTATTTTCAGTTCCTGGACAAAATGCCGGACTTCTTTTTCAGTTTCAAGGCCGGTTATCAAACGGTCAAGGAGTGGATGTTCGGCGGCAATAGACATAAATGTAACGCCGAATATGGTATCAGGACGAGTCGTGAAAATTGAAATTGTTTCATCAATTCCGTCAACCGGAAATCGGCATTCGAGACCGGTTGACTTTCCGATCCAGTTCCGCTGCATGGTGAGCACTTTTTCTGGCCAGCCGGTCAGGGTATCGAGATCGGCAAGCAATTCTTCAGCATAATCGGTGATCTTGAAAAACCAGCCGTTCATCCTGCACGGTTCGACCAATTCATCACAGCGCCAGCAGCAGCCTTCAATTACCTGCTCATTTGCCAGTACGGTCTGACAGGTTTTACACCAGTTTACCGTTGTTTGTTTCTGGTACACAAGGCCCTTGTTATACATCTCGATGAAAAGCTGTTGCTCCCAGCGGTAGTAATCAGCTGAACAGGTTGCAAGTTCTCTGTCCCAGTCGTAGGAAAGACCCAGTTGTTTTAGCTGGGTTTTCATCGAATCGATATTTTCGTATGTCCATTTGGCCGGATGTGTCTTGTTTTTCTGGGCAGCGTTTTCTGCCGGCAGGCCAAATGCATCCCAGCCCATCGGGTGAAGGACGTTGTAACCGCGTAATCTTTTATAGCGGGCGACAACATCTCCGATTGAGTAGTTTCTGACGTGGCCCATGTGAATGCGGCCGGAGGGGTATGGGAACATTTCGAGGACATAGTATTTTTCTTTAGACGGGTCCTCTGAAACCGTGTCACTTTTTTCAAGCGCCCATTTTTTTTGCCATTTATGTTCTATTGTTTTGAAATCATATCGTTTCTGCGCATTTGTCGGTTCTGTCATCTTTTCTTCTCTCCTGAAAGCGGGACGAATAACGTTTACCGGCGGTCACTCCGGGTAATTTTCCGGGTCATCACGGGTACTCAGATTTTCAAACAGGGTAAACTCCTTATTAAAGAAAAGCTGTACCGTTCCGGTCGGACCGTTTCGCTGTTTGCCAACAATGATTTCAGCAATCCCTTCCTGTGGGTTCTCATCAGCCCGGCGGTATACTTCATCACGATAAATAAAGCATATGACATCGGCATCCTGCTCGATGGCCCCGGATTCTCTCAAGTCAGACATCAATGGCCTCTTGTCTTGTCTGTTCTCAATACTGCGGTTGAGCTGGGACAAGGCAAGTACCGGTACCCCCTGTTCCTTTGCGAGTGCTTTAAGAGATCTGGAAATTTCACTGATCTCCTGAACACGGTTTTCGCTGCTTCCGCCTCTCATCAGCTGCAGATAATCGACAAGAATCAGCCCAATATCATATTGGGCTGCAATTCTTCTGATTTTTGCGCGCATATCGATAATCGAGAGAGCCGGGGTGTCATCGATATAGATTGGCGCGTCAATCAGCATATTGACTGCTCTGGTCAGTCTCGGCCAGTCTTCGGTATGAAGTTTTCCAATTCTGATCCGCTGAGAAGCTATATGACCAACGGAACTGAGCAGTCGCATGGTGAGTTGTTCTTTAGACATCTCCAGACTGAAAATTGCAACCCCGATTTTTTCAACAAGAGCGGCGTTCTGGGCAATGTTCATTGCCAATGCGGTCTTGCCCATTGACGGGCGTCCGGCCAGAATAATCAGGTCAGAGTTTTGAAGCCCTGCGGTCATCCGGTCCAATTCGCTATAACCGGTGGGAACGCCGGTTATCGGTTCTGTTCTTTTTGAAAGCTCCTCAACCTTCTGGAAACAGTCGGGAATAATATCTTTTAATGGACTGAAAACGGTAGCGCTTTTCTTTCTGGCCAGCTCAAAGATTGCCTGCTCTGCTTCATCGACGAGATGTTCGATCGTTCCCTGTTCTTCGTAACAGCGACAGGCAATATCACTGCTCACTGTAATCAGTTTTCTCAAGATCGCCTTGTCCCTGATGATCCGGGCGTAGGTGATCAGATTTGAGGCTACCGGAACGATGGATGTCAGTGAGGCCAGATAAGCAGGTCCACCAATGGCATCGAGTTGGTTGTTGTCTTTGAGCAGATTGGAGACGGTAACCAGATCGTATGGCTCATTCCTGTTGAACAGATCAGTGATTGCCTCGAAAATAATACGATGTCCTTCACGATAAAAATCAGTGGCAGAGATAACCTCGTAAACCGAGCCAAAAGTATCTTCTTTCAGAAGAATGGAGCCGAGGACAGATTGTTCCGCCTCGTTGTTATGTGGAGGAACCCGGCCGCCAGACGGCAATGGCAGGTTATCAGTTGATGGAATCATTTGCATTTCCGGTCAAAATGAAAGAAGCGGTCATCGCTGGAGTCTCATATAACGAGGTGCTTGTGTCAAAATAAAAAACACACCTGCGGATAACCGATCCAACCGGTGTGTTTTTGAGTAACGTCTTTTGTGATGATAACAAATTGAATACTGCGATGTTGTCTCTCACATCCTGGTTATATCGAAATCATTCGTCATTTTCCCTGGGAACAACCGTAACACTGACTTCTGCAGTCAAGTCAAAACCGGTTTTGATGGTAACGGAATAGTCACCCAGGGATTTGATTGGTTCAGCCAGCAGAATATCTTTCTTTTCTATCGCGATTTCGTTTTCACTCAATTTGGCAGCAATATCAGTGGCGGTTACCGAACCAAACAATTTGTCGTCTTCACCGGAAAGCATTGCAAATTCAAGCACAAGGCCGGTAAGTTCTTTTGCGCGTTTTTCGGCCTGCTTTCTTTCCTCGTCGAGACGAGCCTGAATCTCGGCCCTGTTTTGTTCCAGGATTTTGAGATTTTCAGGGTTTGCGATAACAGCTTTTCCCTGTGGAAGGAGATAGTTTCTTCCGTAACCGGCTTTTACTTTTACAACATCACCTTCCCGACCCAATGAGTCAATCGTTTCTTTTAAAATGAGCTCCATGATAACTCCTTAACGCGTACAATTTTGTAATATCGGTAATATATAAAATAAAATTACTCTTTGTGATCATTGTCAATATCGTTGTTTGCGGAAATGACTCTCTGATGTCTCAGGTCAAACCATACATCCCCAATACCAACCAAAAGCAGGAGCAGGGTGCCTATTGACTGGAAAAGCATCATTCCATAGAGAAACATCCGCAACACTAAGGGGATCTTCCATTTATCCAGGTAAAACGAAAATATGGAAAATCCCTGAAAAAAATAAATAAAACAGAATATGATCAGCGCATTGATGCCAACCGTTCTCAAACTGCCAGACGACAACAGGGAGATAATCGTCGAGCCGATCAAAACCCAGATCAGTTTTTCCGGAAGCTGCCAGGATCGATAGTCTGACCAGGGACGATATCCGGTAAATCTGGAAACGAAATGGTTACCGGCAATCATCGTAAACCAGACAATCAACAGAGCAAAAACAGCAATAATTGAAGGCAGGATCCCGGGAAGAATAGTCCTTATCTGTTCAAATGACTGTTCTATCAGTGCTATGGTTTCCGGTTGGACCGATGAGGTTTGCCGATAGAGTAAAAGAGCATCTTCAATTCCGGAATCAACCGAGCCGAGGAAGTTGGTAATCGGGTTGATTCCGGTTATTACGGTAATGCCAAGAATCATTGCCCCCCAGCAGAGAACAAGCGATACGGTGCCTCTGAATCCGGAATAGACAGGTGAATAACCACTGAAAGCAGATAGAGCGAGAATATATCCGACGGGAATAAATGTCGATGTGAACAGCAATGTTGAAAGTGCACCGGTTACCAGGCTGAAACCGGCTGCCAGCACAAGACCAACTCCGACAAATCTCATGCCGTTTTCCCATTTGTACAAGTAGAAAAAAACGGCGAGTGGTATGAAAAAATAGGTAAGCCCGAAAAGGGTGCTTTCCAGACCCGGGAGGGTGAGGAGCAAGGCAATCGGTAACCCGAATTGCAGCCCCCCTTTTTTCCTCGAGTCTTTCTCTGTCAGTCCGGCAGACACCACGGTCCTTTCTCCAATTTCAACCCTGAATAGTGCCGGAATAGGGAAGCAGAGCTATCTGCCGGGCATTCTTGATCGCAGAGCAGAGTTGACGCTGATGAGTCGCACAGGTGCCAACGATTCTTCTTGGAATAATCTTGCCACGCTCTGAAACAAAGTTCTTCAGCGTCTTTGGATCCTTGTAATCGATAACAAGTTCCTTGTCGGCACAAAACCGGCATACCTTTTTTCTGGAAAATAATTTTTTTTGTGGTCGTGCAGCCATTTTCCTGCCTCCCCCTTATTCTGATTTTTCAGTCGCCACTTCTGGAGCAGCTGTTTCTTTCTGGTCTTCCGCAACGTCCGGTTCAGCATTTTCTTCGACCGCATGCTGATGTGCTTTTTCAGCAGCTTCATTTTTTGCGGCTTCAATTTCTTCAGGGCTGATAGCGTCAGCACGTTTCACCGTCAAATACTTGAGAACAGAGTCGTCAATTCTGAATTTTCTTTCAACTTCGGAAATGGCAGCCGGCGTTGTCGCACAATCACAGAAAACATAATATCCCTGTACTTCTTTTTTGATTGGATAGGCCAATTTCCTCATTCCCCATCTATCTGAGAAAATGATGGATCCACCTTCATCGATGATGATTTTGTTGGTGTTTTCGACAATGGTATTGATTTCATCTTCATTCAAGGATGGACGAAGAATATAAATCTGTTCATACCTTCTCATAAAATAATCCTCCTCATGGACTAGGTTGTGACGGTTGATTCCGCCTGCGGCCCTCGCTATCATTCTGTTGGTGCAGAGAGCGAAGAGGTGCCGTGAATTTTCGGCTCTATTTGGTTTCTGCTGAACTTTTCAATATAATTCTTATAAGTGAAAAGAGTCAATCACTTTTTTTCGGAAGCTTTTATTGCCTGCCACTGTTTTTTCAGTTCCTCCTCGCTTATCTGTCTTTTTTCAGCAAACACGTGGGGATGGCGACGAATCAGCTTGTTGTTGATACCTTTAATGACCTCACGAAAAGAAAACTGTTTTTCTTCTTCATTAATTTCAGAGAGCATCAGAATAAGAAATAAAAAATCACCGAGCTCCTCACATAAATTGTTTCTGTCATCCTTTTCGATTGCAATTATGATTTCGGCATATTCCTCGTTCAGATATCTTTTCAGGGAATCTGTTGTCTGTTTTTTATCCCAGGGGCAGCCATCAACTCCTCTGAGTGCGCGAACCGTTTCAATAAGCGCTGTAAGGCCGTTTGTAATCTCTTTCACTGGAGAACACCCATTGCAGAAATGATCCTGATAAAAAAGCAAAAAAATGTAACGCCACCATTGATCAACTGTCTTTTTAGCAGAAAAAAGGTTGACATTATATCCCTAGCCAACTATGTAGTTTTAAGTAAAAGGATATAGGTAAATATACCTATGGCTGTTGCGCAGGATATACATACTGTTTTTTTATTAAAAAGTCAGCCGGAATGGAAGAAAGATTTTCCGGTTGCCCAAAACAAAGAGGCTCCCGAACGTGATAGAAGCAGAACACAAGCAGAAATTGTTGCTGGAGAAGCATAAAGACATAGCCCGAATCGATCAGGAATCAAAAAGAACCCATGGCTGGTATGTGCGGGTGCGGTTTCTGGGTAAAACACATTCCAAGTTTTTTTCAGATAAAAAGTGTGGGGGGCGTTATTCAAGCCTGCTTTCGGCTATCTCATGGAGAGACCAGACAGAGAAAAAGCTTGGCAAGGTTCGGACAAACAAGCATATGGTCACGGTCAGCAACTTCGGTACCGGTGTTGTCGGAGTTCGTCACAATGAAAGATTGAACCGCTACGAGGTGAGCTGGGTAACTCCCCAGGGAAAGCAGGGAAAAACATCCGTATCCATCAGAAAGCATGGAAAAAAAGCTGCCTTTGAAAGGGCCTGCGAGATTCGAAGAAAACGTGAAGGGGATCGGCTGGGGTTGTAGTGATTGATAAGCGATAACGGGACACCACTGTTTAATCGACACAAGCAGGGTGGCACCTGGCAGAGCAGAACTGTTCTGAAAAATGGCAAACAGATCTTCCGAAATCCTTTCCATAGCATAAAAAAAAGTTGACAGCAAAAGCGTATTGGTGTTCTATGAAGAGTTCCGAAACATGGTTCTCTTGATGGATTCTATATGAGAGGTTTTTTAATGTATGCGATAATCAGAACAGGCGGCAAACAGTATCAGGTTTCCACGGGAGACCAACTGAGAGTTGAAAAAATCAATGGTGAGGTGGGTGATACCGTAGAACTTGATGATGTGCTTCTGACAGCCGATGGGGAAAATGTAACGGTCGGTACTCCCGTTATTGAGAATGCCAGAGTCATTGCAACAATCGCAGAGCAGGGCCGTGGCCCGAAAATCAGGGTATTCAAAAAGAAAAGAAGAAAAGGCTATCAGTTGATGCAGGGACACCGCCAAGCATACACAGCACTGAAAATCTCTGAAATTTCTATGTAAAAACAAGGAGTAAATCATGGCTCATAAAAAGGCTGGTGGTAGTTCCAGAAACGGCCGCGATAGTATTGGTCAAAGGCGTGGGGTAAAGAAATTTGGCGGTGAAAATGTCAGGGCAGGGAACATTATCGTTCGCCAGCTGGGGACGAGAATTCACCCGGGAAACAATGTCGGTTGCGGTAAGGATTATACTCTTTTTGCAAAGATTGACGGGGTTGTTGCCTTTGAAGAATTTGGAAAGAACCGGAAAAGAGTGAGCGTTTATCCCGCTTCCTGATGATGCCTGATCCGTTTCAGAACGGGTTGGAAAATGAAGACTCGATTATTGCATGTTTGGATGATCGGGTCTTTTTTTTTGGGGATGCGACAGGGCAATAAGGAACAGGTTTACCAAAACGACTCGTGGTTGTGTATCCCGGGTTGTTTGTTTGAGCAGCCATGAAAACGGGAGGTTGTTTTTTTATGGCAATGTAATGACGAGCGCGAAATGTCCTTTGTTGATGAAACAACCTTTTATGTGAAAGCTGGAGATGGTGGAAATGGCTGCATCAGTTTCCGCAGAGAAAAATATCTGCCGAAAGGAGGGCCAAACGGAGGCGATGGCGGCAGAGGTGGAGATGTTATTATCCGGGCAACCCGGAGTAAAAACTCACTGCTTGATTTTTCCTTTAAATCACATTTCAAAGCGGAAAGGGGTCTGCATGGTCAGGGAAAAGACCGGCATGGACGTAACGGGAAGAAACTGGTAGTAGAGGTACCGGTTGGCTCGTTGATAAAAGATCGTGAAACCGATGCGGTCATCGTTGATCTTATCGGTGACGGTCAAGAGTTTATCGTGGTGAAAGGGGGAGCTGGTGGATATGGAAACGCCCATTTCGCCAGTGGAGCAGAAAGAACACCACGTTATGCAACCGACGGCAGACCAGGTGAGGGAAAATGGCTGAAAATTGAGCTGAAACTTATTGCAGATATTGGTCTTGTCGGTTTACCAAATGCCGGCAAGTCAAGTCTTTTAGCCAAAATGTCGGCAGCTAATCCTAAAATCGGATCATATCCCTTCACCACCCTTGAACCGCAGCTTGGTGTTCTCAATAGTGCCGATCATGATCCGTACATTATTGCCGATATTCCAGGCCTGATCGAAGGAGCGCATAGAGGAACGGGGCTTGGCCATTCTTTTCTCAGGCATATCGAAAGGACCTCAATAATTGTTCATGTCATCGATATTTCAGTTGATGATCATCGACTCAATTTTCAGATTATTACTCAGGAGCTGGCAAAGTATAAAAAGGAACTGGCCGATCGTGTCATGGTAATTGTGCTTAACAAAAAAGATCTGGTAGACCCTGAAATGGCCGATGAAATTGCAGAAGAATATCGATCAGATTCGCTTTTTGTATGTACGGTCTCTGCAGTGACCGGTGACGGTATTGATTTCTTAAAGCAAGCGCTTGTCGAAAAGCTCGAAATAATGAAAAGCAATAAGGAAAAATCGGCATTATCATCTTAGGATCAGTTATGATCGGCAGAGAAAAAACAGATTATCGACAAACATATCATCCCGTTAAAAAACATACACCTGGAACATTTGATCAACTCATTCTGATGCACGTGTACGGTCCGTAATGACTCGAATGAGAATGGAGTTAAATCGATGGTGAGTCATATCAGCAATTGCCCACGAGCCGGTAGAAGCAGCTTTGAAGTACATGATGTAAAAGGTTATCTATCGGTAGATGACGAATCTTTTACCCGTTTTGTCAATGGGGTACGGATATTACAAAAGCTGTTCAACCGAAAAATCGGGAAATCATGATTTCTGTTGGACTGCTCGGTGGAACATTCGACCCGGTTCACATTGGTCATATTCAGCTTGCTTCGGCTGCCTGTAAAGAGATAAAGCTTGACCAGGTTATATTTATACCGTCTGCTCGGCCACCTCATAAAGTAGGGCGAAATGTCGGTAACTTTGAGCAGAGAAAGCAAATGCTTGAAATTGCCCTTGAAGGCAGTAAAAATTTTAGTGTCTCGACTGTAGAGGAAAAGCGAGCTGATCTATCATACACCGTTGAAACATTGCGGGAATTAAACGCCTGGAGAGAACCACAGACCCGGTTCTTTTTCATCATAGGTGGCGATGCCTTTTTAGAAATTGAGACGTGGCAAAACGGCCATGAAGTTCTTGAAATTGTCGATTTCGTGGTGGCGGCAAGGGCTGGATTTGACCAAAATGCCTTTGCCATACTTTTGAAAAAGTATGGCTTTGAACCAGGTGACGATCTGAATGACCGGAAATGGAGCAACCGAGTAAAAGGAAACACAATCACTCTTTTAAAAACAGAAATTGATGGTGTTTCCTCAACAGAGATCAGAAAACGTCTCAGAAACAGAAAGAGAGTAGAGCAGTTGCTTCCCAAAGGGGTCTTCAATTATATCATTGCTCATAACATGTACCGATCGTGAGTATAATGGTTTTTGTTCGGAATTTCACGTATAGTAAAGCGTGACGGTTTCGTGAGCGATTTGTCAGGAATCTGGTTCTCTTCTCAACTTTATAAACGGGGGTATTGTTGAACAGGTAATTTGATTTTTTCTGAGGCGATCAAATAATCTTTTAATTAATAACTATTCGGATTAAACTGTCGCGATCATTGGCAAGTAACTGATGAAAAAGGAAACGTACTCTTTTTATGGCATAACAATGGCGGGAAAAAGTAACACAGGACCGGTTCATAAACAGATCAGCGTACTGGTTGTTGATGATTCTCTTGCTTTTAGACGAGATCTCAGGGATATTTTCAATAGAACAAGCAGTATCAAAATTATCGGGGAGGCGAAAAACGGAATTGAAGCCCTGGATCTGGTTCTCAAATTACAGCCAGATGTCATTATAATGGATATGGAAATGCCGCTTATGGATGGAATGACTTCTTTACAGCATTTGATGATCCATAAGCCGACCCCGACGATCATGTGTTCCAGCCTGACGAAGGAGGGGACTGCCCGTTGCTTTGATGCCATTAAAAATGGTGCTGTTGATTTTGTCTGTAAGGATTTCTTTTTTCATGAGAAGGAACGCGAACTTTTTAAGAAGGAAATCGTCTACAAGGTACTCTATGCGTCAAAGGTAATGGTTCGATCAGTTGAACCAATGTTTGCCAAAGATAATATTCCCGAGACGCCGGTGAAGGCCAACGATATCATTTTTTGTGAAGAGTGTGGTGCCAGGAACATTTTTGATCCTGAACAAAAACAATTGATGAAGGAGTTGCGCTGCAATCAATGTGGAGATCTGCTCGAAGTCAATCTGATAAATAAATATCGGCGAATCAACTATGTTACGGTTCTTGGTGCCGGTCTTGGCGGTTATTCCAACCTGCTCAGACTTGTTCCGAAGATTCCGGAAGATATCAGTGGTGCGATTATTGCCGTTATCCATGCGGAAAGTGAACATGTCGACGCTTTTGCTGACTATCTTGATGCGATCAGCAACATGAAGGTTAATCGTGTACAGGACGGTATGAACATGGAAGGAGGAAATTGTTATATTGCCTCTTCCAGCGATACGGTCTACATGAAACCGTATTCTGCGCAATATACAATCAGGAAAACTAAATCAGTACCCGGATATGGTCCAATCGATCTTATCATGAAATCGATTTCATCCGTTTTCAAGGATCGAGTTGCAGGCATGATTTTGTCTGGACGTGAGTTTGATGGTGAGAAAGGGATTAACACGATAAAAGAGCATGACGGGCTGTCAGTTGTACTCAATGCTTCCAATTGTTTATGCAAAGAGATGGGTGAAAATGTCCTGAGGAAATGTATCATAGATAAAATTGTTGATGAACGTGATGCTACTGGTTTTATTACCTCGCTTCATCAGGATTCATCTCTTAAGCCCTCTGCTGCCTGATCATTTCTCAATTCAGACACGAACCAAAAAGGGTGATTCCATGCTCTGGGAAGAACAGGTTCCACTATTATCTGCAGGACTTCATAAAGACCTTGTTGTTGAAGCCTATGGTCGAGCTTCTGCCGGGAAAAAGGTGTTCCCTTTGAGGGAAAATGTATTCAATGCGATGCGTTTAACACCGTTTCAGAATGTTCGGGTCGTCATTATTGGTCAGGATCCTTATTTCAATGAACATCCTGTTCTGGGACCGGAAGCGCATGGGCTCTGTTTTTCGGTAAAAGAAGGAATTCCGGCACCACCATCACTGATAAATATATTCAAGGAGATCGATCAGTCGATATACCAGTCAGCAGGAAAAACATATGGCACTGATCTTGGTCGATGGGCAGAACAGGGTGTACTTCTGTTAAACGCGAGTCTCACCGTTATCGCAGGGCGGCCAAATTCCCATGCCGGACTGGGGTGGCACCGTCTTACCGATGATATTATCAAAACGATTTCAGAAAAGCGTAAGCATGTTGTTTTTATGTTGTGGGGAGCCTTCGCCCAGAAAAAGGAAGCAATGATAAATCAAAAGGAAAACCTTGTCCTGAAAACAAGCCATCCCTCGCCGTTATCGGCACATCGTGGATTTCTTGGCTCTGGAGTGTTTGTGCGGTGCAATAGATATCTTATCGATCACGGTTTGGCTCCGATCGACTGGTGAAAAAACACGGTGTTATATAGATGTTTTCCTTTCAAGAGAAAAGGGAACCTCGTCAATCAGATACTACAACTACAACGTTTTATGGAAACCGGTAACGATGAAAAGAAAAGGGATATCTGACCGTAAAAATAAAGGGATTGGTATTAAAATCCTTTTTGGGATCATTGGTTGTTTTCTGCTTATAACCGGTTCTCCGGCAGCGGCAACAGAAGAGATAGCGGTACTGATTGCTGAGCTCAACAACCAGATAGCTGCTGCTGATTCCAGTCAGGAAAAGGCGCGGCTTTGTTGTTTTCGAGCCCGGAATTATCTTAAGATGGGAGATATGACAGAAACTGAACAAAGCTATCTTGAAGCCCTTGAGTATGACTATAATGGCTGGATACTGAATGAATATTGCTCTTTTCTTTACCGAATCGGTGCATATGGACGGGCATATCGGGCCGCTTTGGAGATCGAACAACGCTTTCCCCATTTCAGGAACCAGGTGAAAAATATCAAGAAAAAGGCGCGACTTAAATATGAAGAAGCATATCTGGCTGACCATCCCCCCCTGATTATCATGGATACTGAGGTCGATCCCTATCGGGTGACCCGGCATGATCTTATCAGAAAACAGGGGCTCAACAAACCATTTGTTGTCTATAGCAGAAACCGTGTTTCAAAGCAATCAACGACGTCAACGGCAGCGAAACCTGCCGGAAAGCGGATACGTCGTTCCTGACCTTTTCGTTAATCATCCGGTCTGGACGATAGAGCAAAAAAAGAGTGATAACGACAGAAAATCAAAATGATTCCTTCCCTGACGTATCTCGACCGCTATCGAAATGAAGGAACCCGAACCTACAGTAAACATGCAGATTATACAGAAGCGGAGGATCGCTATAATCCGGTAATCGGATCTGACTCGTTTGACCTGAAGGTGCTCAGGGTGCCCAGGGAGCATCTTTTAGTCTATCAGGCCAATCCGGTTCATCAGTTACAATCGTTTTATCTCGACCGTGATGAGGCGCTGTTTTGCGTTCATCCCCAGGTCTTTTCTGCTTGCCAGGATGATCCGTATCTCCAACGGTTACTCCGTTATGGTCATATGGCACCTGCTTTAAAGGTTTCTCCGAGTTCTTCTACCAGAACGCTTTACGTCCACGCATCGATACCTCATGCTGTAAAGGTGCACTTTCCTTACAGGATATCCCGGTATGGCAGAAAGATGCGGGATGAGGTAATTGAACAGGCGATTGCGGTATCTCTTGAAATAGAGAAAGGAATCAATTTTTTTCCACATAATTTCGCTTTTTTTCGAGAAGTTATCGGAGTGGCGGTGAACGATCCGAACCCTGGTACTGAAAGAGGAGAGAACTGGGGCTATCTTGTTCGGGATATGGAACCGTTTCCTTCAGTTATCGGTGACAGAAAACTTGTTCCCGGATTTTCTCTCTATGGAAAAGATGTACATGATCCTGCAATACCGCTGCTGCTTTACACCTTGATCGGAGATGAACACCCGGTTGAATGGGTGTTACAACGGATCATGCTGCCAATTGTCAGTCATTGGGTAAGCTGTTATCGGATATTTGGTTTTATGCTCGAACCGCATGGCCAGAATGTTCTGCTTGAGCTGGATACAGATAACCAGGTCAAACGAATTGTTCATCGTGACCTGAGTGTCGGTATCGATATGAGGATTCGTCAGGATTGTGGACTTTCTTCTGAACATCTTAATGAGTATAACCGAATGAATAGTGGTGAATTTGCCAGCATCACGTACGATATGTTTATGGGAAATCATTTTTTTGATCGTTTGATCGCCTGTTGTCTTCAGCGGTATGCTCATCTTACTGCTTCCGATTTTATGGAGCCATGCTGCCACCTTTTTGCAAAAATCTTTCCCGAGCATGCCGATTACATTCCTCGTCATGTTTTTTATTTCTCTGAAAAAAGGGATAGATATAACAAGCCTCTCTACGAACAGACGAACAAAATGCCATCATGGCGTCCCTGAGCACCTGATGTTGTTTTGATGATCCTTGCCATTTGTCTTTTTTTATGAATAAACGGGCATCGGGAGGCCATATCTGTTTTTTTGATTGCACACTGGTGCCGGAATGTCTAAAGTGCCTGCTATTACAGGGTGGCAGAACGTTGCTGCAAAACTATTTCCTGAACAAAGGGGGTACTAGATGAACATAATCAGACTGATCACTGTTCTCGCCTTTCTGGCATTGACCGTCTCTGGTGTTTCGGCTGAGACACGGGTTACCTTTAAATCTGCCAAGACCAGCTCTTCATATTATCAGATGGCTGTTCAAATCGCCGAAGCAGTCAAGGAAGGAAGCGAAGGTGATATTATCGTGACGGTTGAAGAGAGCCAGGGATCGGTACAAAATGTCAAGGAAGTGCAGGTGCGCAGTGGGAATTATGTTTTTACAACGCCACCCGTACTGGTCAAACTTGCTCAGAACAAGAAAGGGAAATTTGAAAAAGACGATACGGCCGCATTTATGAAGATCCGGTCTCTTTTTCCGATCCCTTCACTGACCATGCATTTTGTTGTTCGGGCTGACAGCGGGATCAAGACCTTTGCTGATCTTGCTGGAAAGAATATCCTGATCGGTAAAGGTTCTTTCGGGGCACGGGAGGCGGCTAAATATTTTACGTTGTTTGGGCTTGAAGGGAAGGTTACGCTTGCTCATGTTGAGTTGAGTGCAGCGGTGCAGGCCCTGAAAAATCGTCAGATAGACGGATTCGCCACCTCCGGTTCCTATCCGGCCCCGAATGTGATTGAAGCAGCTGCAGGTACCGGAGTCACACTGCTTTCACTTTCTCCGGAACAGGTTGCCCAGACCAAACGGACAGAGCTGGTTATTCCGGCTGGCACCTATCCCGGTATCGATTATCCGGTCACCACAACGTCTCTGCCGGTTATAACCTATGCGACAACTGATATGAGTGAAGAAGTTGCCTATCGGTTGACCAAAATCTTCTGGGAACAGAAGTCCAAACTGGCTGCAGCAAACGGCTGGTGGAATGGTGTTTCCACTGAAATGCTGCAAAACGTCTATGGCAAACTGCATCCGGGTGCTCTTCGTTATTACCGGGAGCAGGGGGTTACCATACCTGCGTCACTACTTTAAAAATGTTTGTGCAATAAAAAAACAGAAAGCCGAAGCGGCAGGATCAAAGACACGCTTTCTTTTCCGATCCTGCCGTTTTTTTGTCTTTTTGCTGAACAGGTAACCGGAGAGAAAAGGTGAATCAGGGCTTACCCCGGAAAAACAGGAAAGAAAAGAAAAGAGGGGAACGGATAATCTGGTCTGTTTTGGGAACGATTTCAATCTGTTTTCATCTCTATCTGATATTCAGTGGAATGGTTCCTCACCTGGTAAGCCGACCGATTCATATGGCTCTTGCTGCCCCGTGGACCCTGTTTTTTATTGCCAAAACCAAAATGGCTCGTCTGTCTGGATTACTGCTTTGCCTGACCGCTATAAGTGCCTGTCTATATGTTGTTTTAAATGAAGCAGATCTTTCTGATCAATATGGTTCCCTTTATAGTGGTTTTCAGGTGCTTGTCGCCATATTACTCCTTGCCTGCGTCCTGGAAATGGCTCGCCGAAGTATCGGCTGGCCGCTACCGCTGGTGGCACTGCTTTCCTTGCTGTATGGGCTTCTGGGACAGTATATTCCCGGTGAATTTGGTTATCCCGGATTGCCGGTTCAGAGTTTCCTCGGGACATTGACCATTGCTGAAGGAGGGCTGTGGGGACAATTGACCGGGGTCTCGGTTGAAATTGTTTCGATCTTTGTCATTATGGGGGCGGTATTAAATGCAGGTGAGGCAGGACAGGGTTTTATGAACCTTGCTTCAACGGTAGCCGGAAGGTTGAAAGGCGGGGCTGCCAAGGTTTCCATTCTTTCTTCAGCCCTGTTTGGTTCGATTTCCGGTTCCGCTTCTGCCAATGTGGCATCGACAGGAGCAATAACCCTGCCAACAATGGTTCGTCTTGGGTATCCCAAGGCTCTGGCTGGAGCCGTTGAGGCGGTTGCATCGTCCGGCGGCCAGATCATGCCGCCATTGATGGGAGCAGGCGCCTTTGTCATGGTTGAACTGACCGGTGTCCCCTATAATAAAATTATGGGAGCAGCGCTGCTTCCGGCAATTCTTTATTTTATGACGGTATGGGTCGGCATCAACGCATTTGCTCTTCGTTACCGGCTAAAAGGTGTTGCCCAAAACGATTTGCCGGAAAGAAAGGTGGTTCTGATTACCGCTTTATTTTTCGTTGTCCCCTTTGCGATCCTGCTCGAACGTATGTTTGTCGGTGCCTATACACCGCAATATGCTGCCTCTATTGCGATCCTTGTTGCATTTCTGCTTCTCTTTGTCGATGTCAGGTTTCGTTTTTCACTGACTCGTTCACTCAAGAGACTTGAGACAGTTGCTATCAATGGGGGCAAACAGATAGCGACAATTGCCTCGATTATTCTCTGTGCATCCATTGTCATTGGCGTCTTGGGCCAGACGGGACTGGGGGTCAAGATCACCTCGTTGATTTTGTCCGGTTCGGCCCATATGCTCTGGCCGGCACTGATCCTGACCGGGTTTGCCTGTCTTGTGCTTGGCATGGAAGTGCCGACAACGGCTGCATATGTCATCTGTGTATCAGTTGCCGGACCTGCTTTGCAGGAACTTGGCCTGGAACCGCTTCTTGCCCATTTGTTTGTTTTCTGGTTTGCACTGCTATCGACGATTACACCTCCTGTTTGTGGCGCTGTGTTTATAGCAGCCGGTATGGTCGGAGAAAACTGGCTGAAAATAGCGGGATGTGCAATGATGCTTGGTATCGGTCTCTATCTTATCCCTCTTTCAATGGTGGCACATCCGCAATTGATCGCTCTTTTCACCAGTCCGGTAACGGCTCTATTCTGTTTTGTCAAAATTGGTATCAGTTTGGGAGCCGTATCATACGGATTGATTTGCCCCCGGTCGATATGGCTGCGGTCAATACTGGTAGTAATGGGGCTGACGTGGCTTTTTGTTTAGTATTGCCCTGTATCTGATTATTCATTGGTGTGAAGGCCGGTACGTTTTAATATCTTTCCTGTACGCTGACAAATGAATTTCGACTGCCGTCAAAAGACTTGACAAGGCTTTGCCGAACGTACGTTGCCACGGGCAAACAGATATACGGGGATCACTAGTGGAATATCGTTAAATGGCAGAATGGAGATATTCCCCCGTCCAGCCTTTGTAAACGAAATTCTTTATCGGGGTAAAAAGAAAAAGCAACGTGAAATCATGAAAGAGCCTGGATTTGGCGAAAAAGAGTTTTCCCCGCTCAAAGATGCATCAATACATTCTTCCAATCTTATCGTCCGTGAAGATCAGGCCATGAAGACCAGCAAGGAGGCGAGAATCGTTGATGGCTTCTTTCAGTCACATCCATTTGAAATAACGGATAAATTCGCTTTACGTATTGTCTTTGATGAATCGTATCATAGTGAAGTGGAAAAGATCATGGTTCCCGTGACCCGGTTCTTTACAGAACTTGATCAGAGAATTGCTGCTGTCAAAGCGGCTGAACAAAAAGCTGTGTTTTGGAAAATATATTTCCCTTGCCATGCAATGCGTTATGATTCTTTCATTTCTCCTGCTGGTATACTTTATCAGGACAAGGGTGCTTAATGCAATGATGTCATTTATCAAAAATATTCAGATTGTTGCCGATGGTGTTCTGACACAGAAAATCAGGAGCAACAACACCGATGAAATAGATTTGTCTGCTCATGTCTTTAACAAAATGACCGATAACCTGAGGCAGATGTTTTCCAATATTGTCTCAGGACGTCAGCAGGTGTTGTTCGCCCAATCATTTAATTGCTGGAAATTGCCTGGTCTTCCGTTCTTTTACTTGTTTTGTTGCCAGTTGACCGCAGGCTGCTGAGATATCCGTTCCTCTACTGTTTCTGATAAAGACCGAATACTGTTCCTTTCTCAGAATATCCTGAAATGCATAGATCCGTTCTCTTGATGATGAACGGTACGGAATACCTGGTGATTCGTTATAGGTGAGAAGATTGATTTTACAAGGTACCGGCCTGAGTATTCTGCTCAATGTTCTTGCGTCTTCATCTGAATCGTTGATACCGTCAAGCAGCGTATATTCAAACATGATTCTTTTTCTCTTCCGCATCGGGTAGGTTCGACATGCCTCTAACAGTTTTTCCAATGGATATTTTCTGTTGACAGGCATCAGCCTGTTTCTTGTTTTATTGTCGACAGCATGCAGGGAAACGGCAAGGTTGACATTGGTCTCTTTACCGAGTTTATGCAATTGAGATACAATACCACAGGTGGAGACGGTGATCCTCCGGGATGCGATATCAAGTCCCTTCTGGTCGGTCAGTATTGATATCGATGTGAGAAGATGGGTAAAATTGTTCAAGGGCTCTCCCATACCCATGTAGACGATATTGGTAATTGTCTTCGGGCCAGGAAGGCGATTTTTGGGTTCTTTTGCCAGAAAATCCCGGACAGTGCAGACCTGGTTTACGATTTCTGCGGGCGTCAGGTTTCTGATAAACCCCATAGTGGCCGTGCTGCAGAATTGGCAATTCATCGCACAGCCGACCTGGGTCGAGATACAGAGGGTGTTTCTTTCCTCCTCAGGAATAAGAACAGACTCAATCGTTGTGCCGTCATTCAATCTGAAACCGAATTTGATAGAACCGTCTGAGGAACGCTCAATGATCTGATCATTAAAACGTGAGATAACCGCCTTTTCCGACAGAAGATTCCTGAAGCTCTTGGCAAGGTCTGTCATTTGCGAAAATTCGGTAATTCCCGGACGATAGAGCCAGGCCATAATCTGTCTTCCCCTGAAAGCCGGTTGTCCGAGGGACTCGGCATAGGCTGCGAGTCCCTGCTGGTCAAGATCTTTACAGTCAGTTTTGCTCTCTATTGCCGTCATTGCGCTCAACGAACCACGGGTACCGGTTTCCATCAGACCGGATTGGCGGCTTCAAACTCCTGCATAAAAGTGGCAAGTTTTTGGGCACCTGCCAGAGGAAGTGCATTATAAAGAGATGCGCGACACCCTCCTATCGACCGGTGACCCTTCAATCCTTTCAATCCCTGTTCTGCTGCCTCCATAATAAATTTTGCTTCCAGTTCCGCCGTCGGCAGATTGAAAGAAACGTTCATGTTGGATCTGGAATCGACTGCGGCATGCCCACGATAGTAATCACTACGGTCAATTGCTGCATACAGAAGGGAGGCCTTGTCTCTGTTGTTTTTTTCAATACCAGTTATTCCGCCGTTTTTGTTCATCCATTTCAGGACTTCTCTGACGACATAAATAGCGAAACAAGGAGGTGTATTAAACATCGAGCCTTTGTTGACATGGGTTCTGTAATCAAGCATGGTCGGCAGATTGTCGTTTATCCTTTCGAGCATATCATCACGGATGAGAACCAGGGTGACCCCGGCAGGACCGAGGTTTTTCTGGGCTCCGGCAAAGATCAGACCAAACTTGTTTACATCAATTTTCCTGGATACGATATCCGACGACATATCACAGATCAGTGGCTTATCCGTCTCCGGGAACAGGGAAAACTGAGTGCCGTAAATAGTGTTGTTTGAGACGAAGTAGAGATATTCGGCATCGTCATCAATGACATATTGATCCTGACTTGGAACATGATTGAAATGATCATCTTCGCTTGTGTAGGCGACGCTGATTTTACCAAACCGGCGAGCTTCGGCAATCGCTTTTCGGGACCAGGCACCGGTGTTCAGGTAGACCGCTTTTTTCTGTTTATCAAGAAAATTCATCGGAACCATAAAAAACTGGCTGGATGCGCCTCCCTGAAGAAAGAGAACCTTGAAATTTTGGGGGATATCGAGCATGTTTCGTACTAACGCCTCTGTCTCCTCTACGACATTCATAAATTCCGGCGAGCGGTGACTCATTTCGATAAGACCCATGCCAACGCCCTGAAAATCCACAATATCTGCTGCTGTCTGCTGAAGAACATCATAAGGTAATGTGGCCGGACCGGGATTGAAATTAAAAACTCTTTCAGACATAGAGCGATCTCCTTGCATTCAATTTTTGAGCATATACGGAAAAGAAAGATATTGTTTATTCCGTGATGAATTCATGTTGCTGGCGCAGCGCTTCATATAAGACGATTCCGGCTGTCATTGCAAGGTTTAGACTGCGGATATTGGGGTTTGCCATCGGCAACGTGTAGCAGAAGTCACTATAGATTTCTCTCATTTCCTCAGGTAATCCTTTTGTCTCTTTGCCAAAGATGAGATAATCACCAGGCCGGTATCGAGCATCGGTATAGGGACGATCAACCTTGGTTGTAAACAGCTTAAACTTTTCCTCATCATTCACCTTGACAAATTCGTCAAAATTTTTCCAGCATCTCAAAGAGATATATTGCCAGTAATCAAGACCAGCCCGTTTAACCCGCTTATCATCTATGTGAAAACCAAGCGGTTCGATCAGGTGAAGCGTTGCGTTGGTTGCCCCGCATAATCGGGCAATTGAACCGGTGTTTGGTGGTATTTCCGGTTCTACCAGAACGATATTGAAACAATTCGGAACCATTTTTTATTTGTAGTTACATTTCGATCTTTTTTGAGCTAGTCTTATACACTTCAGATCAAAAGCGAACAAGGATAATTCTTTACGGAATCAGGCTGCCAGAAAAATGGACAAAAGATTTATCATACCGGCTTTCTTTCTTCTGAGTGCTGTTTTCTTTCTGCAGACTTGCCGGTTGATTGCCGGTGAACCCTTGGTTGCTGAGAAGTATCAGCTGGTCTGGGATAACGACCGTCATAAGGTTATCGTTGTACCATTTGATGGGGATAACAAGGCTGCCGGTTTGCCAAATACTCTGAAACCGTTTGTTTTTGGAAAAATCAATATAAATCAAGCGGACTCGACATTGTTACAGACAATCCCCGGTATTGGGCCATCCCTGGCTGCCCGGATTATAGAGACCAGGAGACTCATTGGCAGATTTACCTGTCCTGATTCGTTATTGTTCATTAACGGTGTGGGAGAAAAACGAAAAAAATACTTGTCTGAAAAATTCAGTTTTGAAGAATAACAAAAGCTGTCCGTTTGTTGTCTCATGGCTGAATACATTGATATCCTGTTCAAAGAAATTGTCATGACCATTACTATTGCAGATCCTGTTCTTATTCTGGTTGGCCCCACGGCTATTGGTAAAACAGCTCTTTCCATCAGGATTGCCAAGGAGTTTGGGTGTGAGATCATCAGTATGGATTCGATGCAGGTTTATCGTTATATGGATATTGGAACGGCCAAAATAACGGCTGAGGAAATGGATGATGTTGATCACCATCTGCTTGATATTACCGATCCTGACGACCCCTATAATGCTGCCCGTTTTGTTGATGACGCGCTTACCGCAATCAGGACTATCCGGCAGCGGGGCAGGGTGCCACTTCTTACCGGAGGGACCGGTTTATATCTCGACAGTCTGAAATACGGTCTTTTTGAAAAAACTCCTGGAGATAAAAAGATTAGAATTGATTTGCGAAAACGAGCAGCAGAAGAGGGGAATGAAAGGCTCCACGCTGAACTGAAAAGGGTGGACAGTACGTCGGCGAAACGTATTCACCCAAACGACACCTCCCGTCTTATTCGGGCATTGGAAATCTTTCGTCTCACCGGCGAAACCCTCACAGAACATATAAGTCGACAGCAAAAAAAAGGAAGATCGTCCAGATTCCTGCGTGCGTTAGCCATAGGGCTTCGTTGTGATCGACAGAAATTGTACCAGAGGATTAATAAAAGAAGTCAAAAAATGCTTGATGATGGTTTTAAGACAGAGGTGGAAGGGCTGCTGGCAAGAGGCTATTCGGAATCGTTACAATCAATGCAGGCTATTGGTTACCGCCATATGATGATGCATCTGAATGGCAGATGGTCTGAGAAAACCCTGATTGAAAAGCTCTCCCGCGATACCAGACGATATGCGAAACGCCAGTTCACCTGGTTCAACAGGGATCATGAAATCAAATGGTTTGATATTGGTGATTCAATGCACGTGCTGGCAGAAATCAAAAAATGGTTGTATCGGCAGCAATTTGAGCATTAATCGATGAAAGAAAAAGAGCTTCACCCGGCAATCGAAGAGCATCTTAAAAGACAAGGTATGTGCGGGTACAAAAAAAGAGAAGCGTTTTTACACCCGACGCTGAAAGATCTTCCGTCTCCTTTTTTGATGAAAGATATGGGAAAGGGTGTTGAGCTCATTCTCAGCGCTTTCAGAGAAAAAGCGCAGATAATCATTTGGGGCGACTATGATGTTGACGGTATCTCTGCTACCAGCCTGTTATTTCTTTTTTTTAAGGAGCTGGGATACCCGGTTAGCTGTTTTATTCCGAATCGTCTCGATGAAGGGTATGGTCTCAATTGTGATTCATTGGAAAAGCTGGCACAGGAGTCGCCAGCAAAAAAGCTGATTATCACGGTTGATTGTGGCATATCAAATCATGACGAAATACTCTTTGCCAAAAAAGCAGGATTTGATGTTATCGTTACCGACCACCATACACCACCAGAAAAGCCTGTCCCGGCCGATGCGATAATCAATCCACGTCAGATTGATTGTCCTTTTCCTTTTAAATGGCTTGCAGGAGTTGGCGTCGCCTTTTATCTTTGCATTGCCATAAGAAATATGGTTTTTTCGAATAACAATGGTAAAACAATATTTAACAAGCCTAACTTAAAGTTATTTATGCCGTTTGTGGCGATAGGAACCATAGCTGATGTGATGCCGCTTACCGAAACAAATCGCGTTTTGGTCAAGGCAGGGTTTGAGATATTGAGTTCAGATCAATGTCAGGCCGGTTTGAAATCACTGTTTGAGTATTCCGGTCTGTCCCGTTCAACAATCATTTCAGAAAATATTGCTTTTCAGGTAGCTCCGGCAATAAATGCTGCCGGCAGACTCGGTCAACCCGAGATTGCGTTACGTACATTCACTGCCAACAAGGATGGTGCTGATTCCTGCGCCGAAAAACTGATTTCGCTTAACAAAAAGCGAAAAAAAATATGCGCCTGCGATCTCGAAAAAGCATTAGGTATCGTCTCTATCAATATGCCAGAATGCAATAATACAATTATCATTTGTGATCGTTTCCATGATGGCCTGCTTGGTATAACAGCCGCTCGTCTGGTCGATTTGTACCACGTTCCCGCCATTGTCTTTTCCAGTGACCAGAAGGGGACAGGGCAGCTCAAAGGATCTGCACGGGCTCCAGCAGGGTTTGATCTCTATCGGGCCTTGTCTCATTGTTCTCGTTTTATCAAAACCTACGGAGGACACAAAGCTGCAGCAGGGTTGTCGGTGAAAGCTGAATATTTCGAGCATTTCAAGGCATGCTTTAACGAAACGGCAATACAATATCAGGATACGATCGAGTCTGTTTCGGTCAATCCGGCATCAGATTGCATCGAGCTGGCTGTCTCTGAGGCACTTGATCCTGTTTTACTCAAGAATCTTGTTCAGTTAGAGCCGTTGGGAGAGGCTAACCCAAAACCGCTTTTTTACGACCCGTCGGCGCAATTTGTCTCTTTGTCATTCTTTGGCAGTGAGAGAAAGCATGTCAGAGGAATTTTGCGCGGTACATACAGAAACATCCCGTTTATTGGTTTTTCCGTTGGTGATAAACTTAACAAAGCGTTGACAGGAAAAACGTTTGGACTGATCTATTCACACCTGCACGATAGCTATCGATTCTCGAGCAGCTGGAAACTTAAGATCGTCAATGTTTGGCAATAGTGCCAATTGTTTTTTTCTATTAAATAAAGATGTTATCGTATAATAACCAGAAACTTTTTCACCATCAGTCAAATAGACGAATAGTTGGCCAAAAAGGAAACCATTCTGCCGCCTTTGTTTGGTTGACTGACCGGACAAAAACGATTATTCAGTCTTACCGGAGCCGATATCTCAAGAAGACCGGCCCGGCACAAAAGCCGCGCATAGTTATTTAACATAATATACATTATGCGACATTTTGGACAGGTGGGTACATTTTGATACAAATACAATTTCGTTAATACAATGACATACAAAGTTAACATTATACTGTTTGGAGATTATTGATGGACTATTCTGTCTATACCGAACCGCTTACCAGCAGATATACCAGCAAGGATATGCAGCAGCTTTTCTCCGAGAAGACCAAATATATCACCTGGCGAAAATGCTGGATTGCGCTCGCTGAATCACAACATGAACTTGGCCTTGACAAGATCGTCACCAGTGAAATGATTGACGAGATGAAAAGAAATCATGAGCTGATCGATTTTGAATGTGCGAAAAAGAAAGAAAAGGAAATTCGTCATGATGTTATGGCTCATGTCTATGAATTTGGCACAAAATGCCCCGCTGCCGAACCAATCATCCATCTGGGAGCTACCTCGCAGTTCGTTGTATGCAACACCGATTTGATTCTTCAGCGCCAAGGGCTGCACCATATCAGAAATTCATTGCTGCATGTAATAGAGAATATCAGTTGTTTTTGCCGTAAATATAAAGATTTACCGACACTTGGATATACTCATTATCAGCCCGCTCAGCCAACCACTGTCGGCAAGAGAAACACCCTTTATCTTCAGGATCTCATGATGGATCTTGAATACCTTGATCACTTCCTCGATAGTATGGCTGCTCGGGGTGCAAAGGGAACTGTTGGTACCCAGGCCACCTTTCTTGAACTTTTTGCGGGAGATCATCAAAAAGTTCGTAAACTTGATCAGATGGTTGCAGAAAAACTGGGCTTCAAGAAATCGATAGCGGTTACCGGTCAGACATACAGTCGCAAGCGTGATATCAAACTGGCGGAAATTCTGGCAGGAATTGGCAGTACTGCCCACAAGTTTGCCGTTGATCTGCGTCTGCTTTCCAACCTGAAAGTACAGGAGGAACCCTTTGCCCGAAACCAGACCGGCTCTTCGGCGATGGCATACAAGAGAAACCCGATGAGAGCAGAGCGGATGACCGGGCTTGCCAGAAAATTAATGGGTATACTGCCTGATTTTCTATCGACTTATTCAAATCAATGGTTTGAACGAACGCTGGACGATTCGGCTATACGAAGAATGGATATCCCCCAGGCCTTTCTTTTAACCGACGCAATATTAATGTTGTTTGTAAATATTACATCTGATATGGTTGTTTATCCGAAACAAATAGAAAAACATCTAAGGGCAGAGCTGCCTTTTATCGCGACTGAAAAGATCCTGATGGAGGCCGTTGCCAAAGGGGAAAGTCGTCAGCAGATGCACGAGATTATCAAATTTCATTCGGTCGCTGCCGGTAACGTGGTAAAGGATCAGGGAAAAGAGAACGACCTGTTTGAACGACTGGCCGAAGATGAGCGCGTCCCCTTTTCTCTGGCGGAACTCCATGCCATGACAGATAATCTGCTGCAGTTTACCGGCAGGGCAAGCCGGCAGACCGAAGAATTTCTTGATGAATGTATCGAGCCGGTTCTTTCTGCAAACAGAACCAGGATGTCTTCTGTAGAGGCACACCTTACGGTTTAGCTGGGTACGTTTAGCATATGGCAAAATCGCTTGCTGAAATATTTCTCAGAATTAATCCTGGCCGTTTTTATTTTTTGAAATGTATTCTGGAGGGCTATGACAATCTCGGTGTTTTATCTGCCATAGATGGGAGAGTCGGATTGATCAGGATTAAAATCGTTTCTCACCATCTTCCGGTTTTGATGCAGGTGCTTGCCGATCTGGCTCCGGTAATCAAAAAACAGTGACCATTGTCAGCTCATCCTTGAACACATACACGCATGAATCAAAAAAAATCTTTTTATATCAAGACATTTGGCTGTCAGATGAATGTCCGTGATTCCGAGATTATCGCTCAGTCTCTCATTGAATCCGGATATCAGATCAGCTCGGACATGAATACAGCATCGCTTATTGTTATTAATACCTGCGCCATTCGTGCCAAGGCAGAGCAGAAGGTGTACAGTCTTCTTGGCAGCCTGCGTAAAAATAAAAAACAGAACGACGGACTGAAAATCTGTGTGGCGGGATGTGTTGCCCAGCAGGAGGCCGAACAGATTATCCGACGCATGAAACATGTGGATCTCGTTGTAGGGACTCAGCATATTTATCATATCCCTGAGCTGCTGGCCCGTTCAGCCGAAACACCGATTGTAACAAAACTTGATAACGCTTATCACATTCCCCGATATCTTCCTGATAAAAGGTCTTTAAACAAATCATCCTCCGCTTTGCCATATGGCAGCAGCCGCTTCGTAACCATTATGCAGGGCTGCAACAATTTCTGCACCTATTGTGTTGTTCCCTATACCCGCGGTCGGGAATTTTCCCGGATGGCCGAAGATATTGTCGAAGAAGTTGCTTATTATATCGAGGCGGGAGTCACCGAAATCACCCTGCTTGGCCAGAATGTCAACTCGTACGGAAAAACCAATCCGGTTCTGGCAGATGGGAAAACCATCTCTTTCGCACAATTACTGAAAAACATTTCCGCTCTAGACGGCTTGAGAAGGCTTCGCTTTACCACTTCTAACCCGAATGACCTTTCAGACGAGCTTATTGCCTGTTTCTCTGAGCTACCCAATCTTTGCCCGCAATTTCACCTTCCAGTGCAATCCGGCTCCAATACCATTCTGAAAAAGATGAATCGGAAATATACGCTTGAAACCTATCTGGACCGGGTTGAAAAACTTCATGCCGTTTCTCCAAAAATTGCTCTTTCTACCGATATTATCATTGGTTTTCCTGGTGAAACTGAAGATGATTTTCAACAGACGATGGCTCTGCTTGAACGGGTAAAATTTCATGGTTCGTTTTCATTTAAATATTCAGACCGTCGCGGCACTAGGGCTGAAAAGCTTTTTCCCAAAGTTGCAGAAAAAGAAAAAGGACGCAGATTGAACATTTTCCAGAATCGCCAGAATGAAATAAGTCTGGAGAGGAATCGTGAATATGTTGGTAAGCGGCTGGAATTACTCGTTGAAAAAATCTGCACAGATGGTTTTGTTGGCCGAACCAGTACAAACCACCTTGTTCATGTAAAAAGCGGGGAACACAGCCCGGCTCCGGGTGATTATATCATGGTCGAGATCATTTCAGCCGGTCGACACTCACTTTTGGGAAGCGTTTGAAATTACATTTCTTTTTTTTCTTCAACGCGAGGATTCATTTTCTCCTTTGCTGTGGCCATTCCGGGTAGTGAAAGATTGGTCCTTTCTTTTACCACCCGCTCGGTTGACTCCACTGCCCTTCTGACGACTCTTGTTGAGATTCGCTTGCCACGAGCCCCGGCTCCCTTGATCAGATAGGAATCGAAATCTACCTCAATAACATTGGTTTTCGCCCGTTGCGAAGGCACCAGGCTGACCCGTGCATGCTTGTCTTCACCGGTAATCAACAAAAGGATTTTGGATCGTTTATGCTCCGGAAAAAGGTTGTACTCCTTTTCAAGAATAAATTTCGGTGACTTGAAACGTTTGATATATCCCTGGTTTTCACGGCCATCCCGGTAAACAACATTAAAGATCGTGTCTTTTCTGACTACAGCTGCGTACACAAGCTCACTGCCAACAAACAATTTATCCGTCACCGGTATGACCTTGTATCTGCCCGTACTGAAAATCAGCAGTATTCTGTCATATTCGGAACAGTTGAAGGTCATGTCCTGGGTTTCTTCTTCCGCCTTGATATTGTGTCCCAAAAAACCGGTGGATCTGCTGTACCCTACCGTTAAATTGTGCAATGCAACTTTTCTGGCAATGACTTCCTTGAAGACGGTAATTTCCGTTTTCCTCGGATAGGCGTCGCCATATTTTTCAATCAGGTTTTCAATATAGGAAATGGTATAGGAAATGACATCACCCAGAAATGCTTCCACCTGTTTGATATCTTTTCGTATCTCTTTGATCTCTCGAGCATGTCTGTTAATATCGTAACGTGAAATTCGTTTTATCCTGATCTCGAGAAGCCGGTCAATGTCTTCACCAGTCACATCACGAATCAATTCTGAACGAAATGGCTCAAGAGCTTCCGCCACCGTTGAGATGACGGCCTGTAAGCGGGTCTTTTCCTCTATCTTTTTATAGAGTCGTTCTTCAATAAAGATCTGTTCAAGCAGGCGGGCATGCAGCCGGTCTCTCAGTCTGTCTCGCTCTATCTCAAGTTCCCTGGTCAGGTCTGTGACCAGCTTGTGTGTATTGAATTTGAGCACCTCTTCAACACTGCTTGATTCAGGCAGGTTATTTTTGATCAGTGTCAGATTCCCATTCAGCGAAACCTCGCAATCGGTAAACGCGTAAAGTGCCTTTATCGTGTCTTTTGCATAAATACCCCTGGGTAATTTTATCTCAATCTCGACCGCCTCTGCTGTATAGTCGCTAATAGATAAGATCTTTATTTTTCCTGATTTTGCAGCTTTTTCGACCGAATCGATCAACGACGCTGTTGTTGTCCCATAGGGTATTTCGGTGATTGTCACCGTTTTTTCATTACGTTCTTCAATCCGTGCCCTGCATTTGATTTTTCCGTTACCATTATCGTAGTCCGTTGTATCAATCAGCCCTCCCTGCTGGAAATCCGGATAGAGGGTGATCTCCTTTTCCTTGAGTATATCAATCTGGGCCTGCAGCAATTCTGAAAAATTGTGAGGCAGGATTTTCGTTGCCATACCAACGGCGATACCGTCAGCTCCCTGGAGCAGCAGCAACGGAATCTTGGCAGGTAGATTGACCGGTTCCTGGATTCGTCCATCGTAAGAATCGATAAAGTCGGTGAGATCCTTGTTAAAGAGAACTTCTCTGGCAAGTGGAGATAATCTGCATTCGATATAGCGGGCCGCTGATGCATGGTCACCGGTGAAAATATTGCCAAAATTTCCCTGTCGATCAATGAGGAAACCCTTATTTGCCAGGTTTACCAGGGCCGCAAAGATTGAAGCGTCACCATGAGGATGCAGTTTCATGGTTTCACCAACGACATTGGCTACCTTGTGAAACCTGCCATCATCCATGTTGTACAGCGTTTGCAGCAAGCGCCGCTGGACGGGTTTCAATCCGTCTTCAATGGCAGGGATTGCCCGTTCTTTAATGACGTATGAGGTGTATTCAAGAAAATTGCTGTCAAACAATCGGTGAAGTCTGCCGAATTTTTCATCCATTTTCATTGTCCAGCAATATGATCAAATAAGATGGTCCATGATATACTGCTTCCTTTCCGGTGTGTTCTTTCCCATATAAAAGGAGAGAACCTTGGTTACCTCGCTGACAGAATCAATGGTAACATTTTTCAGTCTGATCTTGTCACCGATAAACTGTTTAAATTCTCGGGGACTGATCTCTCCAAGTCCCTTGAAACGCGTCATTTCCGCAGGTTTTTTCTTTTTCCCGGTCCCCTGAAGTTTTCTCAGGGAGCGTTCTTTTTCTTTTTCGGTATAGCAGTAAAAGGTCTCGACCTTATTTCTTACTCTGAAAAGGGGGGTTTCCAGAATATAGATATGGCCAAGTTTTACCAGCGGTTCAAAATAGTGAAGAAAAAAGGTCAGCAACAGGTTTCTGATATGCAACCCGTCCACATCGGCATCGGTCGCCAGAATGACCTTGTCATAGCGCAGATCAGAAATTGATTCCTCAATATTCAGTGCCTGCATCATGGAATACATCTCTTCGTTCTTGTAGAGCAGGTTCATTTTCTGACCAAGTACATTTAACGGTTTGCCTTTCAGTGAAAAAACGGCCTGGGTCATCGGGTCTCGTGATGAAACGATCGATCCGGCAGCCGATTGTCCTTCCGTGATAAAAATCATATTCTCCCTGCCCGGCTTTGATGGTTTGCCGCGGGACGGGTGATATTTGCAATCCTTTAATTGTGGAATCTTGAGGGCAACTTTCTTGGCTTTGGCCCGTGCTTCCCTGCGGACAGACTGGAGTTCTTTTCTGACCTTTTCATTTTTAAGAATCTTGTCAATCAGGTTTTCAGCGGTTTCACTGTCCTTGTACAGTGCGCTGGATACGGCATCCTTGACACGGTTAACAATCCATGACCGCACCTCGGTGTTTCCCAGTTTGTTTTTCGTCTGCGATTCAAAGACCGGTTCCTGGATTTTTATTGCCAGGGTGCCGACAACACCGTCCCTGACGTCCTTATTGATAAATTTTTTCCCGGAAAACTCATTGATTCCCTTGAGCATGCCTTCTCTGAAGGCAGAGAGGTGGGTTCCCCCTTCACTGGTATAGGTTCCGTTTACAAACGAGTAGTATGAATCACCGTATGAATCCACATGGGCAAAGGCAAATTCCAAGGTCTTATCGCGATAGCAGATCGGTTCGTAGAGCGATCTGCCGTCAAGTTCTTTGCGCAGCAGATCAAAAAGGCCGTCTGTTGAAAAAAAACATTGTTTATTGAGGTATAGTTTCAGTCCGGCATTGAGGTAGGCATATCGCCACAACCGTTTTTCAATAAAGCTCTCGTCATAGACGAATTCGTGAAAGAGCGTACGGTCCGGCAGGAACTCGATCAATGTTCCGTTTTTCTCCTTACAGCGTCCCTCTTCCTGTTCTTCCAAAATACCATATCTGAATGTCGCGCTTGCGAATTTCCCGTCCCTGATCGCGGTAACCTTGAAAAATTCAGAGAGTGCGTTTACCGCTTTCGTGCCAACACCATTAAGTCCGACAGAAAACTGAAAAACCTCAGTGTTGTATTTTGCACCGGTATTGATCACTGAAACACAGTCAACAATCTTGCCAAGAGGAATTCCTCGTCCGAAATCCCGGACTTTTACCACCCCACGCTCTTCTATATCTATATTAATTCGTTTACCCGCGCCCATAATAAACTCATCGACCGCGTTATCAACAACTTCCTTGAGCAGAATGTAGATGCCATCATCCTGATGAGAGCCGTTTCCGAGCCGACCGATATACATGCCGGGTCGTTTTCTGATATGCTCGAGCGAGCTGAGAGTTCTGATCTTGCTTTCGTCGTAATTATAGATAGATTGCGTCATAATATAAAGCAGTTTGTTACATATTTTTTTACTGATTCAGGCGGCATATTATTGTATTTAAAACGAATACGCAAGAGTACCACCGGTTTGATAATCGTAAACGACAGCGAAGAATACGGGGGCCTGACAATACCGCTGCCAGGAGCTCCTCGCCGGGAAAAAGGTCCATCAGCGTTTCTCAGATGCGCATGACCCGTTCACAATCAGGGCAGATCCATGTTGGCCCATTGGATATTCCCCATTTGTTTTCCTCAAAACATTCTGGACAAATTTGAAAACCACAAGGGCAGACATAACAAAAGGGCTTTTCTTCTGAACAACAATGGCAGCGGTATTCTCCTATCTTGCGTCTGCGATAGCCCCGTGTCTTTTTTCTTATCTCTGTCATTTTGTATCTCGTCTAGTCGTAGCGCAGGTATCAATTGTTATCCGGAAAAACACGAATTATTATCCGTTCTGTTCATACAAGGTTACCTGTCTTGTAACAACATCATCTGTCTATCGACGCTGAATCGTGGCTGCAGCAGGAGTTTACGTAAAAGCTCTGCGGCACGCTCGGTTTTATATCTTTTTCCTGATTTGCCTCTAAAAGTAAAAGAAAATTGTCTCATTCTCCTTTTTTTGTGGTATGAAACGTGATGTAGAAAGATTTTTTTATCCAGATACATGAAAACGAATTGTTCTTATGCTTCTCGTCATCGATATCGGTAATACACACACCGTCTCAGGTATTTTCCAAAACCAAAAAATTTTCTGTCAATGGCGGATACAGACCCAGAGCGGAATAACCGCTGATGAGTTGAGGATTATTTTTAACAATCTGTTAACAATACATCGCATCAACCCGGCATCGATTTCCGGTGTGATTATCTCAAGCGTTGTCCCCCGACTCGATTCCACCTATGCAGCCTGTTTCCGGACATTCTTCCCTGCCGTGCCGGATAATGCCATGATTGTCGTTGATAATGAAAAAGTGACCAACCTTATTGACATCAGGCTCGACAACCCGACAGAGATCGGAGCAGACAGGATTGTCAACGGTATCGGGGCATTTGTCCGTTTCAAACATTCGGTAATCGTTATCGATTTCGGCACCGCTATTACCTTTGATTGCATATCCGAAAAAGGTGAATATCTTGGTGGTCTGATATTGCCTGGATTGCATACCGCCCTTGAAGCCTTGATAAACAAGGCGGCGAAACTGCCGCAAATCGATATCATGACACCTCCTGAAGAAACAATCGGTACCAACACTGTCTTGGCAATGAAAAGCGGTATTATTTATGGTTATGGCGCAATGATTGAGGGGTTGATTGCCAGGGTACGAAAGGAAATGACGGGTAACTCACAGACAGAACCATCTGTTATTGCGACCGGAGGAATGGCCTCGGTGATCAGACCATATGCGCCATCCATTCAATACGCTGACCCTCATCTTACCCTTAACGGCCTGGCCTACATCTATTCTCAACTCGTGTGAATGATGACTTTCATACCAGAACCGCTGAGCCCCGGAGACATGATTGGCATTGTCGCTCCTGCCGGCAATCTTGGTAAGAACCATTGTTTCAGCGAAAGTTGTCAGATTATTGAAGGAATGGGATTTACGGTTGCCACAGATCGGACCAGATGGCCCGGATCAGATTATCTGGCAGATAACGATCAGGCACGATCTGATGAATTTAATTACACCTGGAAAAATCCCGAAATAAAGGCCCTGTTTGCCTTACGGGGCGGGTATGGATCGCTTCGCATAATTGAACAGATTGATTATGCAGCGATACGATCCAATCCAAAATTATTTATTGGCTTTTCCGATATAACGATTCTGCTCAATCATATTTACCAGAAAACGGGAATTGCCTGTATACACGGTCCTGTTTTTGCTTCACTCCCCTGCTGTGACTACTATTCACTTGAAGCCTTAGGGAATATCCTCGGTGGAAATATCTATAAGACAATCGTCGCTCCTCTTGTCACGTATCGGGGCAACGGTCCTGTTACCGGAAAACTGATCGGTGGAAATCTGTGCAGTCTGGTGACGCTGCTTGGCACCAGGTATTTCCCTGACTTTAAAGATCATATTCTTTTTCTTGAAGACATCAGTGAACCGCCATATCGGTTGGACAGAATGCTTACACAATTGTCTCTGGCCGGTAAACTTGACGGTGTAAAGGGGATTCTTGTCGGTGATTTTATCGATAAAGTCAGTCGTAACAATAATAGAACAGCAGCGCTTTCCGATTTTGTCTGTGCCAGAATTTGTGAACTTGTGGTCGATCGGGATATCCCCGTTTGGAAGAACCTGCCAACAGGTCATGGCAACCGCAATATTCCGATGTATATCGGTGGAACAATTGAAATTTCGGCTGGAAAAAAGGCTCAGCTCATTTTTAACTGATTACGGGATAATATGATAATTGACGAATGCGCCTGGTAATGCTAAAAATAGCAGTCCAGGAAAATAATTTCAGCAAGTACAACATTCAGGGTATTGTATGTCTATGTCACGATCAATTTTTATGACCGCCTCATTTGTCTTCAGCCTTTTTTTTCTTACTGCCACTGCCGTTCAGGCCGTAGAATATGTCAGTATCAAAGGTGATACCATAAACGTCAGAACAGGACCGGGAACCAATTATCAGGTGTATATGGAGTTGTTTAAAGGGTACCCGCTTCGTGTAGTGGCTACCCAGGGCGATTGGCTGAAAATTTCAGATTATGAAAGGGATACCGGCTGGATTCACCGGTCGCTGGTTGAAAAAAACAATACCGTCATTGTAAACGGCAAAAAAGCGGTCAATATGCGGGCTGAACCATCGACGAACAGTCCGATAATCGCGACAGTTGAACGTGGTGTCATTCTAACCCGGCTCGAAACCAGTGGCAAATGGCTCAAGGTCAAACACTCCAGTGGCATGATTGGCTGGATCTACAAACCCTTGATCTGGCCGTAACAGTCAGGTTACGACAAGTTGTCTCTCTGTCTGTTTTCAGAAAAAAGGCGAATGGTATCTGTTGATATCATTATTTTTTTTACGTTTCAAACAGCTTGAAAAGATCAACGGTATTTCTCTGTACGCTGTCTGCAAAAAAGACGAACGTGCAGCCTGACTGAAAAAACAATGCTGTCAGAAACCGTGAAAGGTGCGGCTGTATAGACAGAAGTGGCAAACCGTTGTTTTTGAACAGTGTATCTCGTGATGTAACATGTTAAAAATTGCGACGCTTGGTCCAGCTGGCTCGGACAGCTGCCAGGCGGTTAAACAATTTGCTCCCGATTGCCAGCCCCTGCTGTTCAACAGAATTTCAGAAATCATGGACAGCTTTTCCGCAAGGGAAAGTGATCTTGCCGTAATACCGATCTACAATACCCGGGAAGGTGAGGTTAAAGAATATTTCCGACTCATGGAAAAGCTTGAAACTGGCTACTGGCTGGACAATATTGTCCTCCCTATTCATCTCTCACTTGGTTCTCCCACTCAAGACCAGCAATTAGCAGACGTTGACATCATTATTGGCAGATCCGGATCATTTCGACAGTGTGAAGATTTTATTTCCTCTGCAATGCCTCAGGCCATCAGGATTTCTGTTTATGATTTAGAAGCGGAAATTCAGAAAATACGACAGAAAAAAAACTGGGTATTAATTGAAACGGAGTCGGTTATCAGGGGATACGGTCTGGAACTCCTTGAGCGGGAAATCACCCCGCATAACAGAACGAGATTCGCAATTCTCGGACGTGAAAAACATGCAAGAACCGGTTATGACGCAACCGCATGTATCACAAAACCGCTACCGGACCGTGTGGGACTTCTCGTTGATACCTTGAATGAATTCACCCGGCGGGGGCTGAATATCATTGATTTACGATCTGAAAACGATATAAAGACCCAGAAACTCAAGATTTATCTCGAGATCGAAGGTCATCGGAATGACCAGTCTGTCGCCGATGCCCTTTCCTTCATCGAACGAAAAATTATTCAGGAACCTGATTGTATCCGTGTTCTCGGCTCTTTTCCCCGGGTCGATATGCGGGTCAAGAAGATCAGGAGTTTTGGCTTTATCGGCAGCGGAGACATGAGTATCTGGTTTGCTGAACGGCTGAAAAACGAAGGATACCAGAGCATTGTTACCGGCAGGTCATCAGCTGTTGCTCCGGAGGAGATGATCAAGCAGGTTGATGTCGTTATTATCTGTGTTCCGATATCTGTTACCTCTTCTACCGTGAAAAAGTATGGTCCGCTCTTGAAAAATGGCCAGGCACTTATCCTCCTTGCCGGAGAATCGGAAACACCTTTGAATACAGCACTGGCGGTAACCAGTGAAGACGTTGAAATTATGCTGGTTCATAATTTGTGGGGGCCGCAAACCCTGAGTATGAAAGATAAAAATGTTTCAGTTGTCCGGACAAGAAGGAGCGGCAGTCTCTGTAGTGAATTTGAGTCTTTTCTTTACAAATACGGTGCTGACATTAACCAGGACAGTGCTGAAGATCATGATTTAATGATGGGGATCAGTCAAAAACTGCCAACCGCTCTTTCTGTTGCCCTGGCAATGACTCTTGACCAAAACGGAATCAGTTGTGACGATATCGGCAGCCACTCCACGCTGACATCTCTTTATGGTATTATTGCCATGGCCCGTATCCATAATCAGAATCCCCGTACCTATGCGGAGATATTGGCGACAGGAGGTCAGGGAAACGATATTGTCAGAGGTTTTATCGATAATCTTGAAACGGTCTTTGCCTGCAGCTCTAAAAAGGAAATCAAACGTCTCACCGATATCATAGAAAGAAATCGAAACTGGATGTCACCTCGTTTCCTCAACAATAAAATGCGTCAGGCACAGGCCGTTGACTCACTTCTAAGTGATCCCGGCTTCAAGAGTGATCAATAAGACTCTTGGACAACCCTTTAGGATCGGTAGACGTTATCTCTACTTCACCGGTTCCATCCCTGTTTTTATCTCTTTTTACTCACCTCCTATTGACAGTTTTATTTCCATACCCATAATTGTCTATGGTAAATCAATGAAACATGTAAAAGGAATACGATGATCACCGATTATAAACGCTATTTTGAAAATATACCGAATTGTCCCCATTGCCAGCAACAGCTCAGCTGCTGCGAAGCACCGCCCATTCATGTTGGCGATGGCCTTGGCTGGGGATCAGAGGTCCTTTATATTTGCCTGAATGACCATTGCTCTCTCTTTGTAAGGGGATGGGACCAGATTGAAGCCCGCTATGGCCACCATGCCTCCTATCGTTATATGCAATTGCCAAACAGCAAGGAATCCAACGTAATGATGGTTGGCAACGCCGACGCCTTCAAAGCAAGTGTTATAGATCCGGATGCCATCCAAAAACAGAATGTTCGGTATCAGCAGGAAAAAGAGGCACTTGAGTCGTTGGATACCTGCGTCGAGAAAAATGACCTCAAACCGGTTCTTCACCTGATCCTTGATGAAGCGGCTGGTCTTGAAGGGCGAAAAAAGGCGATTTCTCTGCTGGTACCACTCAACTCCCTTGATTGTATTGACCCGATCAGAAACCATGTTTTTCGGGATACATCCCTTGAATCCGATTGTAATATGGCAATCGGCCAGATCCTTAAGGCGCACTACAAAAAAGAGTGCCCCTATTGCAAGGAAATTATCAAGGCTCAGGCTCTGGTCTGCATGCATTGTAAAAAAGAGATTTGATTTAATAGATATTGCAAAACGGTCTTTGAGCTATTATAAAGGTCTTTTTTATACGCTATTTGAATGGACGGTGGGTGTAGCTCAGCTGGTTAGAGCGTCTGGTTGTGGCCCAGAAGGCCGGGGGTTCAAATCCCCTCACTCACCCCATTGATCATGAGCCTTTCGGTCAACAGATCGTCAGGCTCTTTTTTTTGAACCGTTCTTTATCGTTGGGTTTGCTTTCATCAGTTATTACTGGTGAGTTTTTTATGGTATGCAAACGTTTTCATATGAATAATACGCCGGATACCAACACTATGTCAGAAAATGTAAACGCTTTCCCGGGGACCGAGATTTCTGAAAAACTCAATACGGTTTTTTTCCCTCAAAAGAAACAGATCACCCCTCTTCCCGAATCGTCTGTTGATCTCGAAATTCCCGTTTCCGGTAATACCGCTCTGCTCGGCTGTCGATTTCATTACAGGGACAAGAGCGATCCGGTGATTCTCTTTTTCCACGGTAATGGTGAAACGGTTGCCGATTATGATCAGACAGCGGGTCATTATCTTGCCGCTGAACTGAACCTTTTTGTTGCAACCTACCGAGGCTATGGCTGGAGTACCGGCGAACCTTCGGTTACAACTCTTTTTGACGATGCAGCAGCAATACTCAATGCTCTTCGGCATTATATGAAGAAACATGAATTCAGCGCTCCGCTTTTCATTATGGGACGTTCCCTCGGATCGGTCAGTGCCCTTGACCTTGCATGCAGGTATCCCGATAATTTCAAGGCACTTCTTATCGATAGCGGTTTTGGGGATACGCTTCCCGTTTATCAGGCGCTCGGACTTGGTACCGGTCTGGAAACGCTTACCGAAGAAAACTGTTTCAAAAACCTTGAAAAAATCCGTTTAATCAGTATGCCAACACTCATTTATCATGGTGCAAGAGATCAGTTCATCCCGGTTGCTGCCGCGGAAAAACTTCAGGTTGAAAGCGGAGCTAAAACCAAACAATTTCACGTTATTCCTGGAGCTGACCACAACTCTCTGATGGTCTGTGGCGGCGTACTGTACTTCCAGACCATAAAGAAATTTTCAGATACCCTGCTTGGTAAAAACACCTGGCGTCATAAACGCAAAAAATTCAAAACGGGCGAAGAAAAAGAATGACAACAACCACAAAACGATCTGATTATATATCCTGGGACGAATATTTTATGGCCGTTGCCCTTTTATCGGCCGAAAGAAGCAAGGACCCAAATACCCAGGTTGGTGCCTGTGTCGCCAATGAGCTGAATAAGATTGTCGGGGTTGGCTATAACGGCTTCCCTCTTGGTTGTTCAGATGACGAGCTGCCGTGGGAGCGAGAAGGATCGTATCTGCAGACCAAGTATCCATATGTTTGTCATGCGGAGCTTAATGCCGTGTTAAACTCGATTTCCACCGATTTGAGAAATTGCAGGATCTATGTCGGTCTCTTTCCGTGTAACGAGTGTACAAAGGTGATCATCCAGGCTGGAATAAAAGAGATTATTTATCTTTCAGATACATATCGTAATACCGATTCGGTCAAGGCTTCAAAACGAATGCTTGATACCTGCCCCCATATAACCTATCGACAATTAAAAACACCCCTGACCGAGCTGATTCTTTCTTTTGCAATAAAGGACTGATTCAATAGTTTTCAGTCCAAACCGGTATGTTCAAAACCGTGATATGAAATATCCTGTAAGCTGCCGTCGGCGGTCTTGAGAAAAAGCCCCTTTCCCTCATGTATTTCACCAACGCAATAGACGGGACCACAATCATGTTTTTTCAATATTTCAATCAGTTCCTCATCCTTTCCGGTCCTGACTGTAAAAACAAGCCGATAGTCTTCCCCTCCCGAAAGCTGAAGAGCTACCGGGTCTGCGTCAAGATCACGGCATACCCGATCTAGCAGAGCCCGCCCTGGAAGTTTCTCCTGATAAAGGATTCCCTGTACATCGCTTGCTGTACAAATGTGGGCAAGATCGGTTGCGATCCCGTCTGAAAGATCCTGCATTGCAGCGACACAACCACTTGCACGAAGTACCTGTCCTAATGGTATCTCAGGTTCGGGGACCAGATGTTGTTCCCGCAACATCTCGAATAACTCATCGTCAAAGAACGTTTCCTTTCGCTGTTTCTTACACAATGCGAGGCCAGCGGCTGCGTAACCCAACGGCCCGCTCACATATATTTTCTGTCCGGGTGCTGCCGAATTTCTGAGCAATGCCTTTTTTTTCCCTGTAGTACCAACGATCGTAACATTGACGGTCAGCTTTTCACTGCTTACGGTATCTCCACCAATGAGCGCACAATCATATTTTTGGAGCATCATCGTCACGCCGTCCATGAACTGCTGGAGCCATGCAGATTTTGTATGATCTGGTATTGCCAAAGAGACAAAGGCATAGAGCGGTTCACCTCCCATGGCGGCTACATCGCTTAAATTGACCGCAATACATTTCATTCCAAGCTTTCGGGCAGGGTGCCAGGAAAGATCAAAATGTACCTTTTCAACCAGCATATCGGTTGTAATCAACAGATGCGAGTCTGGTGGATGTTTAATTACGGCACAATCGTCACCAATTCCGACAATCACACCGGCACGCGCGCCAACTCCTTTGTTCTGCAGTTTTTCTATAAAGGTACGTTCTGACCAGGATGCTTCTGATTTCTGCATATTCTACTTTACTCTTTTCAAAAAAGATTTTCCTTTCTGCTCCTTTTTTTTGGGGTGCGTTTTGGGGAACGGTGCCGGATGGGCGACATCGACCGCAGTAAAAAAACGCTTTTCCCCACCCATCGTGAATATTTCCTGTCCGGTCATCTGATCAGTACGCAGGGTCCAGACCACCTTTTGTAACGGCACGGTGAGGAGGGTAAGGCCGATATGCCACCACTCATCCTTTTTGACAGGATCACGTTCGATTGAGGTAATAACAGCATAGATGATCATCTGAGGATTGTCTCCAACAATAAGGACAATATCTCCACTGTCAGTTTGCTTTTTGAACGGTATAACGGTCTTGATCTCTTCAATTAATTGTTCCATTCTTTTTATCCTTGTTCTCTCAATTGCATTTATGCAATCATTGCTTATCACTCAAAGAAAGCCACGTCTGAGCTGTATGGCTTCAGCAACATGATTGAAGTCAATCGTCTGACGCTGCTCTATATCGGCTATGGTTCTTGCCAGTCTGAGAATTCGGTGATATCCCCGCATCGATAAACCGAGGCGTTCAATGGATTGTTTCAGGAGCTGTTCTGACTGCTCATCAATTACACAGATCGTTTCTATCTCCCGGGGACCCATCTGACCATTTACCAGAATATGCTCGATGTTCTGAAACCGATCGGCCTGTATCCTCCGGCTGCGATTGACCCGTTTTCTAATCGATGCCGAGGTTTCTAAAACATCTTTACGCTGAATCTCATCAAAGTCGACCGTATGTACTTCCAGCTGGATATCGATACGATCCAGTAACGGTCCTGATATTCTGGACTGGTATCGTCTGATCTGAATTTCATTGCAGTGACATTCCTGTTTTTTACTGCCGTAAAAACCGCAGGGACAAGGATTCATTGCGCCAATCAGCATGAAATGAGCGGGAAAGGTAAGGCTTTTTCGGGCACGTGAAATGGTGACAATACCATCCTCCAATGGTTGTCTCAATCCTTCGAGGACATTTTTTCTGAATTCAGGCAATTCATCAAGGAAGAGAACGCCATTATGAGCGAGTGAAACCTCTCCGGGCTTCGGGACTGTTCCACCGCCAATGAGGCCTGCATCCGATATCGTGTGATGCGGCGCTCTGAACGGTCTGTGATTGATCAGAAACCCGTCACTTTTTTTGTGCATACCGGAGACACTGTAGATTTTACTCGTTTCTACCCGTTCCTCGTAGGTGAAATCGGGAAGAATCGACGGTACACTGCGGGCAATCATCGTTTTCCCCGTTCCCGGCGGTCCGGTCAGCAGTACATTGTGCATACCGGCCGCGGCGATTTCAAGCGCTCTTTTTACGTGCTCCTGCCCTTTTATATCTTCAAAGCAGACCGTGTACGAAATATTTTTGCCAGATTTTCTTGCAACCGGATATACCGGTTTTTCTCTGACGCCATTCAGGATTTCAACGGCTTCTGCAAGAGAGGTGACCGGTAAAACATCATGTTCTCGGGCAATCAGTGCCTCCTGGTAGTTTCCCGAAGGCACCATAATCGTTTCATACCCGTTTTCTTTGGCGGCAAGGGCAATGGGCAACAGGCCCGATACCGTTCTCAATGAACCATCAAGTGACAATTCCCCCACCACCAGACAGTTTTCAAGTGCTTTTTGCGGAACAAACTCCGAGGCAGCAAGAATGCCCAGGGCAATGGGAAGGTCAAAAAGCGTTCCTTCCTTGCGAACATCAGCGGGTGCGAGATTAACCGTTATCCGGCGATCAGGAAATCTATACGAACAGTTCTTGATTGCCGCTTTTACCCGGTCCCTGCTCTCCCTTACCGTTCCGTCGGGCAGACCGACAATCGTAAATGCCGGCAGGCCATTGGCAATATCAACTTCAACGGTGATCGGTATTCCTTCAACACCCATAACGGTTCCGGAGAAGACTTTAGCCAGCATTTTATTTCACCTTTTGAAAGCAGTTCTACTCATGGCTGATAAAATGAATCTACTTCCGCACTGTATTGATCGTTTCCCGGTTCCCGGTAAATGGAGCACACCGGCAGTATGGTCGTCCCCTGCCCTCCGTTTTTAACACCTTCAAGCAGTACCAGTTTTGCCGGTTTGACATCATCAGCAAACGAGTAAATAAAACGCAATTTTTTTACAGCAAGGGCGTGCTTGTCGAAGGCCCTCATTATCTGGCAGATTTGATCCGCCGGATAAATCATGACAACCCGGCAACGGTTACCGGCACAAAACGAGGCGGCAGAGACAAAATCTTCACATGTTGTCTGGAATTGATGCCGCGCCAGGCTCTTTTCCACGTTTTTACTGAGCCGCCCCCGACCACTGTTGTAGAACGGAGGGTTTGAAATAACAAGAGAATATTGCTCAGGTTTTTCAATAGTTCTGATCGTACGGATATCACCATGAATAACCTGAAATTGATCGGTAAAACAATTTTCGCTGCTGTTCCTGTCGGCTAGCTGACAGAGGTCAGACTGTATTTCAATACCGGTTATCGCAATCTTACGATACGGGTAACGATAACAAAGGATGAGCGCTATAATGCCGCACCCGGTTCCCAGATCCAGTATCTTTTCTCCTTTTTTGATCTGGGGAAAATGGGCAAGCAATATCGCGTCAATGGAAAAACGATAACCATGGACCGGCTGATAACAGATTACGCGGCCGTCAAACAACGAATCACGGGTAATCCTTTCTGAAGATTTGTCTTTATTCAAGATCAACGGTATAGTAGCAGATCATTGTTATGATACCAGAGACTGATAAATTCTGACTCAGTCAGTGTTCATGTTATCAGGTTTCAAATCTAACATATTATTTTAAAAAGGAAAGATTCTCTTGCCTGTAACGGACAGGCAGTTTTTTTATCTTTTACCAATTATTGAAACTGGATCAGGATATGTACGATATTTTTATCAAAACCCACTTTTCAAGCGGTCATCATTTACGGGATTATCCAGGAAGTTGTGAGTTGCCCCACGGACACAACTGGAAGGTAACGGTCACCGTTCGCGCCCATGAACTGGACAAACTGGGCATGGGTATAGATTTCAAGGTTTTGAAGAAACGGGTCAATCTGGTCGTGGATACACTTGATCATCGAAATCTAAACGAGATGGAACCCTTTACCACGATCAATCCATCCTCAGAAAATCTTGCCCGTTATATCTATGAACACCTTGCAGCGACTCTTGATCACGAAAGATATCATCTCTATTCCGTAACGGTTTTTGAAACGGATACATCCGGTTTGACTTATTACGGTCCTGGACGCCAGGGATGATATCAGAATAAAAACCAATAAACCAAAAAACATCAGGTTTGATCTTATGACAGAAAATGTTACTCCGCATATTGGCATTATTGGCCTTGGTTACGTTGGCCTGCCCCTTGCTGTCGAATTTGGTAAAAAATACCCCACTGTCGGTTTTGATCTGAACAGGGGACGTATAGAGGAGTTGAAAAACGGTATCGATACGACCAGGGAAGTTGATCGGCAAGAATTGCAATCAGCAGCGAAACTCAGTTTTACAACTGAGCATACACTTCTTGAAAGATGTACGATATATATTGTCGCGGTTCCAACCCCCATTGATCGTTTTAAAAGGCCCAATCTGCAGCCGCTGATATCTGCTTCCGAAATCGTCGGCGCAGCTTTAAAACAAAACGATATTGTCATCTACGAATCAACGGTTTTTCCAGGTGCCACCGAAGAGGTATGTGTTCCTGTTCTTGAACAGGTCTCAGGTCTGCGGTTCAATCAGGACTTTTATTGTGGTTACAGTCCGGAAAGAATCAACCCTGGAGATAAAACGCATCGGCTGGCCGATATTGTAAAAATAACATCAGGATCAACCTCCGAAACAGCTGAAACGGTAGACCGACTTTATCGTTCCATTATCAAGGCGGGAACCTTTCCGGCCAGTTCCGTCAAGGTTGCAGAAGCTGCAAAGGTTATTGAAAATACCCAGCGCGATGTCAATATTGCTTTGGTTAACGAGCTGGCCCTTATTTTTCACAAACTGGATATTTCAACCCATGAAGTATTACAGGCAGCGGCTACCAAATGGAACTTTCTGCCCTTTACTCCCGGTCTGGTTGGAGGCCATTGTATCGGTGTTGACCCATACTACCTCACTCATAAGGCTCAGGAAGTTGGCTATCACCCCAATATGATTCTTGCTGGAAGACGCTTGAATGATGGCATGGGAACATACATAGCCGGCCGGGTTGTCAAATTAATGCTTCGTAAAGGTATTGAGGTTGCAGCCTCCAGAATTCTGATAATGGGACTTACGTTCAAGGAAGATTGTCCGGATCTGAGAAACACCAGGGTGATTGATATTATAGAAGAGTTACGTGATTACGATATTGACGTGGATGTTTACGATCCGTGGGTCAATCCAGAAGAGGCTATGGAGGTGTACAACATACCGATGCAGACTCATCTGAAAAAACAGCATTATGACGGCGTTATCATCGCCGTTGCTCACACTCGATTTGCAGAAATGGAGATCTCCGAGGTCAAGACATTAACGAAAGATAAGGCAGTACTTTTTGATGTGAAAAACATCTTTTCCGATGCCCAGGTGGATGGGAAATTGTAACTGAAATATCGTTTGCTCTGTCGGGAAAACTCCGGATAAAACACAAGGACCAGAGCAAAAAAAGAATGAGAAAAAACGGCAGCGTTTTCTTCCTGGAGACCACGTGCTTTTTTTACAGACACCTAAAAAAAACCGGTCGTCTCTCGGATCAGGATCATTACCTTTCCGTTTTGGAAAGAACAGCTATGGTTGCGCCCCATGCCCCCCTGGTTTCATCGGCCAGATGGTAGGATTGCACTGTTTTCAGCCGACCAAGAATAGCATGTACCGATTTTCTTAACACACCGCTTCCTTTCCCGTGGATAATCCTTATTTCAAATATATTTCTACTGAGACACTCGTCGATGTAGTCAGGGATCAGATAGCGTATCTCTTTGGGAGAAAAGGCGTGCAGGTCAAGTTCGCCGGTAATTTCAATGGCAACAGTGGTTTCAGTATGCTCACTCATGGATTATTGTTTTTTGACAAGACTCAGGGCAAGCTCTGCCGCTCGTTCCGAGGCTCCCTCTTCACCCAGTTTTTTTCTGACCTGTATAAATTGTTCTTTCATCTCGCCGATAACCCGTTCCGAGTGGAGCAATTCATAGAGCCTGTTCGCAATCGTTTCCGGATTAACCTGGTCCTGAAGAAGTTCAGGGACAACCTCGCATCCCGCAACCAGATTGACCAGTGAAAAAAAATCTATATCTACCAACAATCTGGCGATTCTATAGGTATTTCGTGATAGTCGATACGCAACAACCATAACCGTATCGAGAAGTAACAATTCAAGGGTAACCGTACCGGAAGCGGTAATAACAGCATCACACGCAGACATCATCTCATATCTATTATTGCTGATAATACGAATATCCAGACAGTCTCGATAACGTTCGACACTGTTTTCCAGAATATCTTTTTCCGAGATGGTCGGTGCCTTCGGAATCATGAAAACGATCTGATTTTGACAGCGGCTGTGCAATAGGTGTGCAGCCTCCATAAAGACAGGAAGAAGGGTCGATAGTTCCTTGATCCTGCTTCCCGGTAGAAGTCCCACTATTTTTTTTTGGGGACTAATCTCGTATGCAGCACAGAACTGCTCTCTGCTCATACGGGAACGAACTGAATCGAGCAGTGGATGCCCGACATAAACTGCATCAACTCCTCTTTGACGATAAAAATCCTCTTCAAAGGGAAGAATAACCCCAATCTTGTCCACCAGACGTGAGATCGTTCTGACCCTGCCTGACCGCCACGCCCATACCTGGGGGCTGATATAATAAAAAACAGGAAGACCCAGTTGTTTTGCTTTTCTCGCAAGCAGCAGATTGAAATCCGGGAAATCGATCAGGATCAGTAATTCAGGTCTATTGGTGACCAACCGCTGACGAAGTGTTTTCTGGGCTTTGATAATATCAATAACGTGTGATGCTACTTCGAACAAGCCAACAACAGCAATCTTTGCAGCATCAAAGAGCAGCTCGACCTGTTGCGCATACAGTTCCTGCCCTCCCATTCCGCAAAAGGAAAACTCTGGTGCTTTCTTTTTGATTTCAGCAACAAGGCGGGATCCATGAAGGTCGCCGGAGGCTTCACCGGCGACGATCATTATTTCTCTGGTCATTGAGCGGATTTCTTTTGTGTCTTCTGGTATAATTCCAGCTGCTGATGCTCTTTTATCTGCTTCATCACCCTGAGAACAACGTCAAGAGCTGCGCGGCCTTCTGTTCCAGAAACAGACGGTGTTGTTCTTTGCCTGACATGATCCAGAAAACTATCAATTTCGTTATAAAGCGGGTCCTGTTCGGCAAAGGATTTAACATCCATTTTAGGCTTCGGCATACCATTTTCAAGCAGTTCATCCCGAAGCTGAAGGATTATCACCTCTCTATTTGCAAAATCTACATTGATATACGATCCTGGCTGGAATATCCGCATCTTCCTGAGATTCGTCAGAGAAATTCTGGACGCGGTGATGTTTGCGGTTGCTCCGTTTTCAAAAATCAGTCTGGCATTGGCAATATCGGTTGTATTGGTGACTACCGGAGCACCAACTGTATGTATCGTTTTCAGTGGGGAATCGATAATGGTGAGAATAATATCTATATCATGTATCATTAAATCCAGGACCACATCGACATCAACGCCACGTTGCTTGAACGTTGCTATTCGATTACTTTCAATAAAAACGGGAGTGGATAAAAACGGTTGCATTGCCACAATAGCAGGATTAAAACGTTCGAGATGACCAATCTGAAAAACGATATTGTTCTTCTGGGCCAGTTCAATCAGCCGATCCGCTTCTTCAAGAGTCACGGTCATTGGTTTCTCGAGTAACACATCAATGGTATTTAGAAAACAGTCTTTTGCGATCTGATAGTGATGAATGGTTGGCACTGCTATTGAAACAGCATCGACTTTTTCAAGAAGCTCATGATAATCGGTGAAGGCGAGACAATGGCATTCCTGTGCAACACGCTTGACCTGGTCACTATCAATATCGGCGACACCGATCAGTTCAGCCTTTTCGTTTTCATGGTATTTCTGTGCATGGAAGCGTCCAAGATACCCGACACCGATAACCCCGGCCCTGATTTTTGACATCCTTTTATTACCTTCCGTTTTTGTTATATTCCCAGATACGCTTTCTGTATTTCTTCATTTTTAATCAGGCTCTTGGCATCACCTGATATCGTAATTTTTCCATTTTCGAGGACATACCCGCGATCGGCAATCTGCAGAGCTTGATTCGCATTCTGTTCTACCAGAAAAATCGTTGTCTTGTGCTCCTCATTCACTTTTTTGATAATCTCGAAAATCTGCCTGATAATCAGCGGGGCCAATCCCATCGATGGTTCGTCCAGTAAAAGCAGCTGCGGACGGGCCATCAATGCACGGGACATTGCCAGCATCTGTTGCTCGCCACCGCTCAGGGTCCCCCCTTCCTGGTTCCTCCTTTCCGCAAGAATCGGGAATAATGAGTAAACATACTCGATATCTCTTTTGATTTCTTCCCGGTCGTTTCTCAGGAACGCTCCCATATCAAGATTCTCTCGTACCGTTAGTTCCGGAAAAATATGTCTTCCCTCCGGGACCTGAGAAACACCCATCTTGACGATAACGTCACTGTTTAAATGCTGAATTTCGGTTCCGTTAAGTGTTATCCTGCCACTTCGACAGGGTACAACACCTGAAACAGTCATCAGCGTTGTACTTTTACCGGCCCCATTAGCCCCTATCAGGGTAATAATCTCACCTTGATTAATTTCAAGGCTGATCCCCTTGACAGCAACAATATTAGCGTAGCCGGAAAAAACATTTTCTAATGTGAGCATGTGTTATTCACCAAGATATGCCTTGATCACCTCAGGGTTCTTTCTGATTTCCACAGGACTGCCCTGAGCAATTTTTTTTCCATAATCCATGACAAAAATACGATCGGAAAGGGTCATCACCAATTTCATATCATGCTCTATCAACAAGACAGCCTGCCCTTCTGAAGCTATTTCCTGAATGAGATTAACCAGTTCAATTGTTTCCTGTGGGTTCATCCCGGCGGCCGGTTCATCAAGAAGCAGCAGTGACGGTTCTGTCGCCAGAGCCCGTGCAATTTCAAGTCTTCGCTGGGCCCCATAGGGAAGATTCTGGGCAAATTCATTTTCAAATTGGAGCAGCCCCACTTTTTCCAGAATCTGATGGCTTTTTTCAATGATTTCCTGTTCTTCTTTAATTGTTGATGGCGGTCGGAACAGGGCACCGAGAATAAAAGATGACGTTCTGCAATGTCTGCCGATCATCACATTCTCAAGGACGGTCATCTGGGAAAAAAGTCTGATATTCTGGAATGTTCGCGCCAACCCCTTTTCAGTAACCTGATTGGGTTTTAATCCCTTGAGGTTGATTTTTTTTCTTTTTTCGATCTGGTACAGGAATATATCACCCTTTGTCGGCTTGTATATCCCGGTTATACAATTAAAAAAAGTTGTTTTTCCAGCGCCGTTTGGTCCAATCAGCGCTGCAATTTCACCACTCTGGACACTCATATCGAGTTGATTCAAGGCCCTGATGCCACCAAAGTCCATGGTCAACCCGGAAACTTCAAGTATCGTCTGGCTCATAGAGACAACCTATCTTTTTTCTTTTGGTATAAATGTATAAGTACGACGAACACTTGCAATAATTCCCTGAGGTCTGAACACCATCATGCAAACCAGAAGTGCACCGAAGGCAAGCATTCTGTACTCTGAGAGTGCCCGTAAATATTCAGGCATCAGGATCAGAACCAGGGCTCCGATAATAACGCCAACAATGGAACCCATTCCGCCGAGAACAACGATTGATAAAATAATCGCTGATTCCAGGAAGGTAAAACTTGCCGGATTAATAAAAGTCGTTTTTGCCGCAAAAACGACACCGATAATACCAGCCCAGAAGGCACCGAGAGAAAAGGCGACCAGTTTGGTTTTCATCTTATCGATCCCCATTGCCTGGCAGGCAATTTCATCTTCACGCAGCGCAATCCAAGCTCTTCCCAGCCGTGAATCCTGAAGTCTGTTCACAAAAAAGATGGTCAGGATGACCAAAAGAATCATCAGATAATAGGTGTAAATGATTGCAGCATCAAGTGACAACTCTATACCAAAAAGGCCGGGACGGGCGATGTTTGAGATCCCGCTCGGTCCTTTGGAGAATTCACCCCAGTTTTCCAGAACGAGACGAATGATTTCACCAAAACCAAGGGTGACGATTGCCAGATAATCACCGCGCAGTCTCAGTACCGGAATACCGAGTAAAATACCGAAAATGGCAGCCAGTACACCGCCAATCGGCAGTACGGCCCAGAAACCGAGACCAAAGTGATGGTGTAAAAGTGCATATGAATAGGCCCCTACGGCATAAAAGGCGACATAACCGAGATCAAGAAGGCCGGCAAGTCCGACAACAATATTGAGACCAAGCCCGAGAACCACATACATCAGGGCAGTCGTCATGATATTGGTCTGATACGATGAAAAAAGAAAGGGAAAGGCAATGGCAAAGATCATCAGTGCAGCGCCGAAATAGAGTCGATAGAGCTTGTCGGCAAGAATGGAGTGTATAATCGATTCTTCGGAGCGCTCTTTTCTGGCCGCATTATCCGGTTTCATCTCTTTCTTCTGCAGCATATATCTGAATAGCAGCGAAAGAAAAAAGGCACCGATCATTATAAAGACGACGTTGATCCAGCGCCACTGGACGGTCTTTTCAATTGAATCGACCCTGATTACCATAATCGGGAAGGTCAGAAAAACGAACCAGAGTGCAATCAATAAAGAACGTTTTATTTCCTGAAAACTAAACATAGGCTTATCACACTTTCTGAGTATCGACTTTACCCAGTATTCCTGAGGGCTTGAATATCAGTATCAGCACAAGCAGAGAGAAAGCGAATACATCTTCATAATCACTGGAAACATAACCAGTGGCAAAACTCTCTGTCAGTCCGAGGACAACACTGCCAAGCACTGCACCCGGTATAGAGCCGATCCCCCCCAAAACCGCTGCCGTGAACGCTTTAATTCCGGCCAGAAAGCCGATATAAAAATTAATCTGGCCAATATGGGAGGCGATCAACAGACCGCCAATTGCCGCCAGTGCAGACCCGATAATAAAGGTTGCAGAAATAATCCTGTTTACGTTTATGCCGACCAGCATGGCCATCGTACGATCCTGTGCTGTTGCCCTCATCGCCTTGCCAATCCTGGTGAACTTGATTAACAGCATCAGCAGGATCATGACGATCGAGGCCGTTATCAGAATCACAATATCTGATGAACCAACAATATGGGCAACCGGCTCCATAAATTCAAAATCTGGAATCAGTGCGGGAAACGGCAGGAAATCTGATGTCTGTGCCAGCAGCACATAGTTTTGAAGAAAAATGGACATACCGATGGCACTGATAAGGGGGGATAGCCGCGGTGCATGTCGTAACGGCTTATAGGCTATTTTTTCAATGGTATAGCCGTAGGAAGCAGACCAGATAACAGCAGCAAGACCGGCCAGAACAATGATGGCAAGGGCAGGGAAACCAAGGATCGACAAAATGGTGGCAACAATAAACGCGGTAAAGGCACCGATCATATAGATCTCACCGTGAGCAAAATTGATCAGTCCGATAATGCCGTACACCATTGTATAACCAAGGGCGATAAGCGCATATATTGCGCCTCTGGTAAGCCCGCTGAATACCAGTTCTATAAAGTAATCCATAGTATCGTGAAAAAAAATTACCCGGGACAAGCCGTCAGGTCTGCCCCAGGTAACAGGAACGCTTCTTGTTAAAAGGCTTACAATACTTCAGCAAAAACACCGTCTTTAACCTGGTAGACAGAGAAACCGACACCAATCGCGTCACCTCTTTCATCAAAAGAAATCGTACCAATCGGAGTATCGACCTTTTCAGTCTGTAATGCCTTTTTCAAGGCATCAAGATCAGTGGTACCGGCTTTCTCAATAGCATTGAGCATTGCAACAGCGGCGGCGTACGCGTTGAAATAAAAGGCACCCGGATCTGAACCAAAGGTGTCTTTATGCTCCTGGTTCGCCTGAATATGAAGGGGGTTTTTAGAGGTATCCCGAGGCCCTGAAGCATAGGTTCCTTCAGCATTTTTTCCGGCAACCTTGATAAAGGTAATATCCTTGACACCATCATCAGAGATAAAATCAGCCTTCAGACGTTTCTTTTTCATCATTGAAACAATTTTGGAGGCTTCTGGATGATAGCCGCCAAAAATGACTGCTTCAGCGCCCGATTTCTTAATCTTTTGAACAATCGCTGAATAGTCAACAGCACCAGGAGTTACTCCTTCAAAAAGAACCACCTCTGCCTTTCCTGATTTCTCCAGAAACAACTTGGCAAACTCGGCAAATCCCTTACCATAATCACCCTTGTCATGTACAACGGCAAGCTTGGTGTAATTGAGTCTGTTCAGGGCAAATTCAACATCAAGTTTGGCCTGAGCGTCGTCGGGAGCAATTGTTCTGAAAAAGTTTGGATAATCACCACTCTGGGTCAATGCCGGATTTGTTGTGGAAGGAGACATCACCAAGACACCCGCATTTTTAAAAATCGGTAAGGCAGCTTTGGTTGAACCGGAACAGATCCCGCCCAGAACGACCTGGACTCCGTCAGAAACAAGCTTGGTCGCTGTGTTGGTGGCGACTTCAGGTTTGCACACGGTGTCTTCAACAAGAAGTTCAATTTTTTTTCCATTGATACCGCCTTTCGCGTTGATCTTGTCAACAACTATTTTTGCGGCATTGACCGTCGGTAAACCATATGATGCGAGATCGCCACTATGGGCGCCGGCAACCCCGAATTTAATAGTATCACCTCCCATTCCCGCCGCAGGGATACCAACGGCCAGCAAGAAACAGGCGATCACGGAAAAACTTTTTTTGTGTAACATTTTTTTCATAAAACCCTCCTGAGTTGATTAGATTTCTGCCTACCCATTCCCATGGTTATCACGCGTCCAGCAGACAAAAAACGTGGGCTGAATCAAGTGAAAAATGATATGAGTTTTCTGTATCCGTTGACGGTAAGATAATAAACACGTTCCTTACCCTACGGTTAATGGTGAAACAACTACCACAGAACAGAAAAAAACGCATTTGCTTTCTTCAAGGGATGTTATCCATAACATAGCCAGCAAAAAAAAACGATGATATTATCTACCAGAAAAATTTTCCATATAATTGGTTTCCCCTTCAGTCCTTTTTATTCACAGTTGATGAGAATCAGGTCCTTTCTGTATCGAAAGAAGGTCTTGAAAAGCTATGCACTGCCGGTACCTGTAATCTCCGTCGGTAATCTAACCATGGGAGGATCCGGTAAAAGTCCTCTGGTTATCTTTCTTTGCAGATTTCTTCTCGCAAACGGATGTAAACCAGCCGTTATCAGCCGTGGTTATCGTGGTACGTCACAAAAAGCGGTGAATATCGTGTCTGACGGTAAATCAATTCTCATGAACCCTCGTCAAGCCGGAGATGAACCGGTTATGATCGCTCAGGCTGTCCCTGGTCTTATCGTCGCTACCGGTAAAAAAAGAATTTATCCGGCCCGGCATGTCATCGAACGGTACGGTTGCGACAGTATCATTCTCGATGACGGATTCCAGCATCTCTCCATCCGAAGAGATCTTGATCTCGTCTTGTTTGATACCGTCTTTTTCGCAGGCAACAGCAGGGTTTTTCCCGGTGGGGATTTACGTGAACCGGTTTCTGCTCTCAATCGTTGTGACGCCTTTATTCTGACCAATGTAACTGCTGAAAACAAAAAAAGAATGAGCAAATGCCGGGAGCTGCTTCTGAAAAGGTTTCCAGAAAAGAAACTTTTTACCACGACGACCACTCACCATTATGCGCTCTTTTATCATCCCTCCGTTAACACGGCTGCTCCGATGAGAACCAGGATCAGCGAACTTCCTGAACGGTGCCTTGGTTTTTGCGGAATAGCGAACCCTGAACGTTTCTGGCACTCGCTGCGTGCGCTTGGTTTGAACCCTGTCACCGTTATTTCATTTCCGGATCATCATCTGTATGGTCCAAACGATATGCAAAAACTTTCTGAAAGTGCAAAAAGACACAAGGTGAACGCCATTATTACGACAGAAAAGGATATGGTCAAATTAGCAGAATTGAGGCACCAACTCCCGAATCTGTATTCTCTTCCTCTTGATATGAACATCGACCATGATTTCAAGAGGGATGTGCTCGATGTGGTAAAAAATTACCGTTGTTGCTGATTCCAACTATGTTGTTTTTTTCTCTGTGTGTTTTTTGAGACACACGTGCAACGGGCAAAGATGCGACGCCAAAAGCCTCTATCTTGTTGAAAAGAAGATACATATCCAACATCTTCTTTGTGGCATTTGTTCGAGACCATACTGGTCTGTATTTTGCATATATCCGGGCAGGGAGTGGAATATTTACCAACTTTATTATACAATGCAGCCGATGGAACCACATCAATATACAACAAAAAAGACAGTCAGCTGTTGCGGTGTCGGGCTTCACTCAGGCCGGACCGTCAATCTGACAATCAAACCGGCAGAGGTGGACAGTGGTATCAGATTTTTCAGAACCGACCTCCCCGAAGCGGGGTATCTTAATGCCCATATGAACCGGGTTGTTGATACCCGTCTTGCGACAACCTTAGGCTGTGATCGTTTCAGTATCTCTACAACTGAACATCTCCTGGCTGCAATGGCAAGCAGCGGTATCGATAATGCCGATATCGAGCTTGATTCGCCAGAGGTCCCGATCATGGATGGCAGTGCCGAACCTTTTGAAAAACTACTTAAAACGGCAGGCCGGCGAAAACAAAATGGCTTGAAAAAGGTTTTGAGAATAACCAGCCCCGTTACCTATAGTGATGGAGATTGTACGATTTCTGTTACGCCATATAACGGTTTTAAGATTACCGGTGAGATCAACTTTGATGACACCTTGATACGCAGCCAGAAATACAGCATCGAACTTACCAGAGAACGATTTAGTCGTGAAATTTCAAGGGCGCGGACGTTTGGTTATGTAGAGCAGGTTGAGGAGTTGTGGGCTAATGGCCTTGCACGTGGTGGTACCCTTGAAAATGTTATAGCAATTCACTGGGACAGAAGATCGATCCTCAATGAGGATGGACTTCGATTCAAGGATGAGTTTATCAGACATAAAGTACTTGACCTTATCGGTGATCTTGCGCTGCTGGGTTGTCCGCTGCTGGGCCATGTATCTGCCTACAAGGCCGGACACAAACAACATCTTGGTTTTATGGAGACGATCGCTGATTCTCCTGAATGCTGGGAGTTGCTGGAATTACGCAAAAATGGCAGTCATTCCGTTATCAACCGTTTATTGCCGCACAAGAACAAGACGGGAAAGATACTGATGCCGTTTTTCAAGCCCAATCATTCTGAACTGGGTGCTGCCGGTGCTGCATGAAGTATCCGTATAACGGGAGAAAACGGCATTATTGAGCGTTCTTCTCCTGATTCTTTTTGGCAGATACATATCAGGACATCTCATTCCAGGGAATAATCTTTTCTTTTAATCGCTTGTATCCTTCAATGAATCCTGGCCGATTCGGTTGGTAAATCGAGTCAAGAGTGGTAATTACCTGAGAAAACCATTGTTGTAGTTTTTTATTTCCCGGATTAGCGGCAATATAGGCATCACGCATTAAAACATAATGAATACGGGGGTCATACGGTTTTTTGCTGCCGCCCGCTGTTTCGTCGCCAGCAAGCAGTCTCAACAGCATCGAGTCTGCAGAGCCAAGGGTCTGTTCAAAAACAGGCGGTCCAGACATGCGGTGCATCACGGAAGTCATGTCCCTGCCATTGCCGGTAGTATATCCCATATCGCTCCACAAGGTATCTGTATCTACCTTATGGCCGAGATGTCGAGCAACATGACCGGCAAAAAAACGAAGGGGCTCAGAAACATCGGCGAGGAGATCGGTAAGCCGATCTCCATCAAGATCTGTCGTGAAAACGATGCACTCCCTTTTTTCAATAAGATCCCAGAGCAAAATGCCATAGTTGGTATCTGAAATATGCTGTTCAATTCGACCGCCCCATTGGTCCATACCTTTTTTAAAATCTTCCGGTAATAATCTGATAATCCGGTCAACGGCCTCCCGGTGTTCCTGATATGCATCAACGGCATAGTTTCTGCCAACCTCAAATCTGGTTCCCTGTAGAAGCCAGGAATGAAGACCTGCGTTGATTCCATCTTCCATAGCCTGAGTCGGTTTCATGGCAACCCGTCCGAGGCTGCCGGTTTCATGCACCATTTTCAAAAAGAGTTTGTTGGCATATGCCAGCTGGATTCCCGGTGTGTTCATCTCTGAATGAATGATGCCGCTTTTTTCAGAAACAGTGAAGGCACGTTGGTCCTGCGAATAAGGCAGACATGGCATTGACCTGACCACCGTAATGGGACCGTACGGTCGTACATTACAATAAACCCCTGACTGGATACGAAGGGCGGCGTTGCCCGATTTGCCTTTCACGACAACCAATTCTCCGTTTTTATCCCTGACCAAGACGTCTCCTGCCGTAGACCACTTGATTGAAACAAATGGCATGTTGCCAAACCAGGCAAGGGATGCAAGGTCTGAATCCTGACGATATTGCGCCCACATTGGTACAGCTAGACAGGGAAGACCAAGAACATCGATCGCAGACAATGTACCAATCAGGGCAAAGGCATCGGTAAGCGCATGGACAACGGGCCTGATATCGCTATCTTCGGTTATCCCCTTCCAGATAATAGCCTCAGGGTATTTTTCAAGCCGGATATCAGCAGGGGTAAAAAAATGGCTGAGCAGCTGAAAAAGATCTTTTCCGTTATAGGCCGCATATGCGATTTTGAGCAGATCAAGCATTGTGTCCTCCGTGAGTATTTATTCCTCATTTCTGCCTGTTGGCACGTAGTCTTTCAATCGATACCATACCCTTTTTACTGAAATCAGAAAAGATGAAGAGATTTGTCTACCTTTGGAAAACGTTGATAACCAGGGTTATGAGGACCGTTATGAGAGACAATAATCGTCTTTGCTTCAGGTAATTCTTGAATTAATAGTAAATATATCATAGACAGTAGCTGACTTAAAACAAAGAAGCCCGGAAGAGATCCGGATCTTGGTTAAACTGATCATTTCAACCTCTTTTTGTAACCATGCTATCTGATAATCAAAGAATTGTTATTACCGGTGTCGGTCTGGCAGCACCCGGCGCATCACATTATACTGAATTCAGGCAACAGGTTTTGCAGGGCATATCCCATATCCAGGATATTGATCTGCGTTATTTTGGTAAATCTCATGCAGGACTCTGTACTTTTGACGAAACAAGATACCGGAAGAAAAAAGAAAACAAAAGAGGAACAAGAGCAGGCTGTCTTGCCGTTTATTCGGCTCATGAGGCTCTGATCGACTCTCGTCTTCCCGATGACTTTTATCAGAAATCGAGAATCGGTGTCTATATTGGCCTGACCGAACATGGAAACGTTGAAACCGAAAACGAAATCTACAATATCAAAGGGTTTGATTATAATGTCAATTACTGGACTCACCATCACAATCCCCGAACCGTGTTAAACAATCCTGCCGGCGAGATAACCTTAAGTATGGGAATCACCGGTCCGCACTATACCATTGGCGCTGCCTGCGCGGCCGGAAACGCATCACTTATTCAATCCGTACAGATGCTTCGCTTGGGAGAGGTTGATATGGCTATCGGCGGCGGTGTTTCGGAATCAACCGGGTCATTCGGTATTTTTGCAAGTTTCAACTCCCAGGGAGCTCTTGCCCATGCCGATAATCCTGCCACGGCCAGCAGACCGTTTGACCGCGACCGTAACGGTATCGTCATTTCAGAAGGTGCCTGTATCTATATTTTGGAAACCCTAGAAAATGCAAAAAAACGTGATGCGAAAATATATGGTGAAATCGTCGGTTATGCTATGAATTCTGACGCGAGAGATTTTGTTCTGCCTTTAGCCGAACGCCAGGTTGAATGTATGCAAAACGCCTTGCAAAAAGCGAACCTGAAACCTGAGGAGATAGATATAGTATCGACTCACGCAACCGGCACCAAATCTGGGGATATTGAAGAATGTAAGGCGATCAGAAAGCTTTTTGCTGACTCAAAAAACACCTCTGTAAACAACACGAAAAGCATGATTGGCCACGCAATGGGCGCGGCCGGTGTCCTGGAACTTGCCGGCAATCTCCCCTCTTTTGAAGATAACCTGATTCATCCGACCATCAATGTGGACAACCTGGATCCGGCCTGTGAACTGGACAATCTCGTGCTCAACAAGGCCATTGAACGGGATGGTATTACGACCATTCTCAATAATTCATTTGGGATGATCGGTATCAACTCCTGCCTGATTGTCAAAAAATATTCTGATGGCTGATTTTCCCCGTATTCTTTCAGAAAAAAAGTATTAGAATTTTCAGTTGTATATGGTATAGAGAGAGACTGCTTAAAAGACGTTCAAGGGAAACAGACAGGTTTCCCTTACCTGCTATTATTTAAACAAAAAGGTTGCTGGAGATCGTAGATGACACCTGACGATATTAAAGATGTACTCATTGAAATCATAGAAGATATTGACGAGGATGCCGATTTTGACCGTCTTGACCCCGAGAAGCCACTCAGAGATCAGCTCGAGCTTGACTCAATGGACTTTCTCGATATTGTTATGGAGCTGAGAAAACGATATCAGTTGCAGATCCCTGAAGAAGACTATCCGCAACTGGCTACACTTAACAGCTGTATTGCCTATCTGGAACCACTCTTGAAAGACTTTTAATCCGTGCATGCGCGTTATCTGATTATTGGCGGCGGCCTGTCAGGTCTGGCTGCCGCTATCCGTATCGCCCGGTTCAAGGAAGATGTTCTGCTCGTCGAAAGGCATATCAGGCCCGGTGGCCTTAATTCCTACTATTACCGACAGGGAAAACTCTTCGAGACAGGACTTCATGCCATAACCAACTATGCCCCGCCTGGTGAAAAAAAAGCACCACTGAACAGACTGCTGAGACAGCTTAAAATTAAACGCGATCATTTTCCGGTTCGCGAGCAAAGAAGCTGTCAGATCCACTTCGGCGAAGAATTAATCCTGACTTTTTCCAATGATTTCTCGCTGTTTTGTGATAATGTCTGTTCACTCTTCGGTGATCAGGCTGATGCCTTTCTTCACTTTGTCTCTTATCTTGATACCATAGATCCATTCGCGCCATGTTCGTTTGTTTCAGCCCGATCTGTGCTCAAACGCTATTTCACTGATGAACTGCTGATTGATATGATCCTCTGTCCCCTGATGTTTTACGGGTCAAGTCGTGAACATGACATGGATTTCAAACAGTTTGTGATCATGTTCAGAGCTGTTTTTCAGGAAGGTATGTTTCGGCCGGCAGAAACAATGAAAGAGGTGCTGGATCTTCTTGTTGAACAATACCGATTGTTTGGCGGAATTCTGCGCTTTGGAACCGGTGTCAGGAAAATTAATCACGACAACAACTCTGTTTTCGGTGTCACCCTCGAATCAGGAGAAGAAATCAGTTGTGATTTCCTGCTCAGCACGGCCGGTATTGCAGAAACACGCCGTATGCTTGGTCAGGATATGGTTTTGACGGACAAAAAACGACTCGGTTTTGTAGAAAATATTATATCGGTAAGGTCTGAAGCGACACCTCGTTTCCCAGAGGATACGACCATTATCTTCTATAACAAGACCGGGCGTTTTTTATACAGATGTCCTGAATTGCCGGTCGATTTTAGCAGCGGTGTTATTTGTTTTCCAGGTCATTTCGAAGGGATAGAGACACGGGATAACACCCGGGAAATACGAACAACCCATCTGGCAAGCCCTGGTAGATGGCAGGCACTTGCCCGGAACCAAGAACAGTATGACCAACATAAAACGTTATCCCGTAAAAGATCGGTGGAAACTGCAGAAGCGATCATTGGCGCCTTTGCTGATGATATCTTGTATGAAGATAGCTTTACACCGGTAACGATTAAAAAATATACCGGAAAAATAGATGGCGCAATCTACGGAAACCCTGAAAAAATACAGGACGGGAAGATCGGTTTTGACAACTTGTTTCTCGCCGGTACCGACCAGGGATTTCTCGGTATCGTCGGTTCCATGTTAAGTGGAATATCCATCGCAAATCAACATCTTTTAAACACATAGAAAACAATGCCTGTCCCGTTAAAAAAGATAAAACCACCCTTTGACATTATTGTAATCGGTTCCGGTCTCGGTGGTTTGACCGCTGCTAACAGACTTGCCAGAAGCAACCATAAGGTCCTTCTTCTCGAACATCATCATCGATTGGGCGGGCTCGCCACCTGGTTTAAGCGTAAAGGCCATATCTTTGATATATCACTGCATGGTTTTCCCTTCGGAATGGTAAAAACATGCAAAAAATACTGGAATAGTGAAATAACAAACTCCATTGTCCAACTCAGGGATATTGTCTTTAACAACCCTCAGTTCCAGCTGAAAACTACGTTTGATCGAAATGATTTTACCGCTATTCTTGAAAACAGGTTTAAGATTCCTGCAACAGTCATTAATGATTTTTTTAATTTTGCCCGGTCGATGAATTTTTATGATGATCAGGGTATGACAACAAAGGAGTTGTTTGAACAGTTTTTTCCGGGCAGAAGCGATGTACATCGACTGCTGATGGAACCAATTACCTACGCAAATGGTTCTACCCTGGAGGATCCGGCAATAACCTATGGTATCGTTTTTTCCAATTTCATGAGTAGAGGGGTTTATACCTTCAAGGGGGGCACCGACAGGTTGATCAATCTGATGTCCCAGGAACTTGAAAAAAATGGCGTCACCATCTGTACCAGAGCCAAGGTGGAAAAAATCGTGGTTGAAAAGGGAAAAACGAAGGGCGTTATCGTCAATGGGACCATGATAGACGCGCCTGCTGTCGTTTCCAACAGTGGTATCACCGACACCATTTTCACCCTTACCGGACAAGAACAGTTTAGTGATACCTTTCTTGAAAAGGCTGAAGCAATTCGGGTTAATAATTCGAGTTGCCAGGTGTATATCGGCATAAAAGAAGAGTCCACCATAGGTGAAATCGGGGATCTGATTTTCACCTCTCACGCTGCGGAATTTGATTCTGCCGAATTACTCGACATTAATACCCAATCAAAGACATTCTCGGTTTATTATCCAAAAACCAGACCGGGTCATAATCGACACACCGTTGTCGCGTCAATGAACAGCAGATATGATGACTGGATCCGTATGACTGATCAGGAGTATCGTGTGGCCAAACAACATATGATTGATCGAACCCTTACCGATCTTACCACCTATATCCCCGACGTCAAAGACAAAATTGACTGGGTTGAAGCAGCTACCCCCCGAACCTTTAACCGTTATACCCTGCACACCAAGGGCTCATCCTTTGGCACCAAGTTTGAGGGACTTGATATTTCAAGATCGATTTTCAAGGAGATAGATGGACTGTTTCATGTCGGCTCTGTCGGGATTATCATGTCAGGCTGGCTTGGAGCCATCAATTATGGTGTTATTGTCGCCAACGATGTAGACTGTTTTGTTAGAGGACTTTCGTAACAGGCATTAACCATGAAACGTTTTATAAAGAGAAAAGTCATTGTTACCGGGGCGACGAGAGGTATTGGCCGCGGTGTTGCAACCGCCTTCCTTGAAGAGGGCGCGATCGTTACGGGCATATTCAGTTCTGACCGGACAAGTGCCGACCAGTTTCAAAGACAATGTGATGAACGGGGATATCGGATCACCCTGGTCCAGCTTGATGTTTCAGATTTTACGGCAGTAGCCGATTTTTACCGGAAAATTGAAGAACAATGGAATACGGTCGATATTCTGGTTAACTCGGCCGGTATCCGTCGGGACAGTCTGACCGCGTTAATGGACCGTCACCAGTGGCAATCGGTTATCGACACCAACCTGACCGGAACCTTCAATATGTCCCGCCATGTCATACCGTTGATGCTGAAACAGAAGTATGGAAGAATTATCAACATTACGTCTCCGGTCTCCCATCTTGGCTTTAACGGGCAGGCAAATTACGCGGCCTCAAAAGCTGGCCTGATAGGCCTGACCAGAACGCTTGCCAGAGAGACTGCCCGTAAAAAAATCACGGTCAATTGTGTATCGCCCGGGTTTATACAAACTGATTTTATCAGCGACTTGACCGAGGACCAGCTGGCGGCATATAAAAGGATGGTACCGATGCGCCGTTTTGGGACCATTGCCGAGGTAGTTGCTGCCATTCTGTTTCTTGTATCTGAGGACTCCTCATATATTTCCGGTACAGTCCTTGACGTTACAGGAGGGATTTAGCCTTGATTGATCAGGAAATCGCAACGCTCATTCCTCATCGTCCCCCCTTCCTCTGGGTAGACAGGATCATCGAAAAAACGGACACCGTTATACTGACTGAAAAATGCTTTCCGGAAGATCTTGATATTTTCAAAGGGCATTATCCACAATACCCGCTGCTGCCAGGTGTTATCCTCTGTGAAGCGATTTTTCAAACCGGGGCCTTGCTGCTTGCAGACAGACTTAAAGACCAGGAACATGAAAACGGGCAAAAGATCCCGGTTCTTGTCAAGATTATCGATGCTCGTTTCAAGAGACCTGTACGTCCCGGAGAAAATGTCCGTATGAAGGTCAGCTTGACAGAAGAGATCGCTTCTGTCTCTTTTTTGAAAGGGACTGCCTCGGTAGAAAATAAAATTACTGCTAAGACATCGTTTTCATGTGCGTTGACACCACGTTGACCATCTTTGATTAAAAGACGATTAACTCTGTACCATAACAAATATTTTTATGTACTGCCTGGTTGACGTTTTAGTCAGAACGGGTAAAATTGCCAGGACAGGTATAAGCAGTTGAACTGAATTGTTGTAGATCTATAAAACAGCTACCATTTTTTCAAGGATATCGCGTGCAGCTTTCAATAACCGAAATGATTTTTCATGCAGGGCCAATCGGTCAGCTGGTTATGCTCCTGCTTCTTTTCTTTTCAATTGTGTCATGGTCTGTCATCTTTATGAAGATGCGACTTTTCCGTAATGTTCGTTTTGATTCAGAAGATTTTCTTGAATCATTCTGGTCTGCAGGAAACCTGAACGAGGCCAGTGAGCTGGCAGCAGATTTTTCTTTCAGTCCAGAAGCGAAGGTGTTCTTATTTGGTTTTACCGAGCTCAAGAAAATCAACAAGATACGAACAAAAGCTGAAAAACCATCCCCTGAGACCCTTGAAATGCAGCTCGCAACCATGGACAACCTTAAACGGGCGCTGAGAAAAGCCGAGGATCAGCAGATCAATAAACTGGGCAGCCTGCTCCCCTTTCTTGCAACTACGGGATCGGCCACTCCTTTTATCGGCCTTTTTGGAACGGTGTGGGGAATCATGGTTTCGTTTCACGATATCGGCCAAAGAGGGTCTGCTTCACTTGCCGTCGTTGCCCCCGGCATTTCGGAAGCACTGGTCGCAACAGCAGCTGGTCTTGCCGCCGCGATACCTGCGGTTATCTTTTATAATTATTACTCAAACAAATTGACCGATATTCAATACAATATTCAGAGCTTTTCTACGGACTTTCTGAATCTCGTGGAGCGTGATCTGCTGAGCAGGGTATAATATGAGTCCGCTTAATGGTAACGGCCGAAAACGACTGGTCTGCGATATCAATGTTACTCCGCTGGTTGACGTTATGCTCGTTCTATTGATCATATTCATGGTAACAGCACCAATGATGACCCAGGGGCTCGACGTTGATCTACCGCAGACAACAACGAAAGCACTTCGACAGGAAGAAAATCCAATTGTCATAACCATTGACAAAGATGAGAAAATCAGTCTTGGCGAATTCACTGTTACCCGGAAACTGCTTTATCAGCAATTGCAGAAATATGACAAGGAAAAAAAAGGGAAACCGATTTATCTGAAGGCTGACAAATCTGTCTCCTATGGTGTCGTTGCTGCCGTTATGGCCGATCTCAAAAACGCCGGTTTCGAAAAGCTCGGTATGATCACTCAACCGGAAGCAGAAAAAAGATAGACTGTGGCTGATCACTACTATGTAACATACACGAGTTATAATAATTGGAAAATTCCGGTTAATCTTGCGCTTGGTTTCCATTTACTCTTTGGAGCCGCGATGATTTTCCTGCCCAATTTGCTTCAACATAAATCGAAGTTTGAAGATACGGTGACCGTCAGTCTTGTCAATATCAGTGAACCGATCATTGAACAGCCAGCATCACCGCCCAATCCCCCGCCGGAACCGGCAGAGGTGAAAAAAGCGGTTTCCATCAATGAACCCGTAAAACAGGTGCCGATCAAGAAGGTTGTTAAAGCGGTTTCTATAAAACCACTGAAAAGGAAGATTAAAAAGAAGATCGTCAAGAAGAAAAATATCCCGGATCGAGAAAAAGAGATCGCCGAACTGAAAAGAAAGCGACTGGCAGAGGCCCTTAAAGCTGAAAAACAGGCAGCAGAGCAAGCCAGGCGTGCCGCTGAAGAAGCGTATCGGCAGCAAAAGATGTTGGAACGGCAGCTGGATCGTATTCGAAGAGAGATCAAGAGCCCGACAAAAACGGCAGCGAAAAGCGGAGGCAAAGCAAAGGCGGCCCAGAGTGCGGTTGAAAACCAATATTATGCTAATGTTATCAGTCATATTACCAGTTTCTATAGTCTTCCTGAATTCAGCACCTGGGATCCAAAGCTGTTGGCCCGGGTTTCTGTCAAAATAAACAAGACAGGAACCATTGTAAGACAGCATATAGAGCAGCGATCTGGTAATGCGACCTTTGATCAGTTTGTTATCAAGACGGTTCAAAACGCCAACCCGTTACCGCCTATTCCTGCTGCAATAAAGTATAAGAGTTTAACCTTTGATTTACGCTTTTCTCCCGGGAGTATTCATTTTTAACAAAAGGTCACCAATCATGGCTTGCAGAAATACCTGTATCTTCATTTTTTCCATAATTTTTTTGTTCACATTGAGCAGTGGTGTCGTTGCCAAACGAGTTACCCTCGATATAACATCTCCTGATGTCCGGAAAATCATTTTTGCCGTTCCATGGTTTAAAAACAGGGATATGGCTGGAAGCGAACAAAAATATGGCCATGATCTCTCAACAATGCTAACCAGAGCGCTCACCTTCCACGGTATTATTGATGTGATCCCCCAGGCCAAATTTATGGATGGAGGCTCAGACTGGAAAGCACTTGATGCCGATTTCACGGTGCTTGGCACCTATACGATCTCCAAGGATCTGCTTCATCTTGAGTTACGGTTACTTGATGTCTCCACGAATAAGATGCTGATGGGCAAGTCATATGATGGTCCTTCTTCCCGGGCGGCGGATATGATCTTTAAATTTACCGATGCTGTGATCAAGGAACTGACTGGTAAACCAGGTATCGCCACCAGCCAGATAGCCTTTGTCTCCCAGCCGGTTGATAAAAGAGAAAAGGAGGTTTTTATCACTGATATTCTTGGGAAAAAGATCCGTCAGATAACGCGACATCGTAACCTGATTGTTTCTCCCCGTTTTTCTCCTGACGGCAATTATCTGACCTACTCATCCTATCACAGTGGAAACCAGAATCTTTATATTACCGACCTCCGCCAGTCCAAGACCACACGTGCACTGTCGAGAAGAAAGGGTATCAACCTTGCCCCCGCCTGGTCACCCTCTGGCAAGGAGTTGATTATCACCTTGTCTTACAAAGGCAACCCTGATCTTTTTCTGATTAATCGTCAGGGCAAGATTATCAGACAACTGACGAAAAAAAACGGGATTAATGTGTCACCCACCTATTCCCCTGATGGCAAATATATTGTCTTTGTGTCTGATCGCAGTAGAAAACCGCAATTATACCTGATGGAACTGGCTACCGGTAAGACACGCAGAATAACCTATAAAGGCACGGAGAACGCGGAACCGACATGGTCTCCTTCTGAAAATCTGGTTGTCTACTCAAGTTTGAGAAACGGTATTTATCAGATCTGCAGAATTAATCCGTTTGAAGAAGGTTCCAGCGTCCAGTTAACCATGGACCAAACCCACCATGAATCCCCAGCATGGTCTCCGGACGGCAATCAAATCATTTTTGCAAAAAGAGATGGTAGCCTGCACAAGATTTATGGAATAATGAAGGATGGGAGCTTTCAGCGTCAGCTATTTTCGTTGCCGGGAAGCCAGACCTATCCCCGCTGGGCCGTAAAAAACTATTAATACTTTAACGCTTTTTATCACGATTATGAACAGACCATTTTTCTCCTTACTCATCATGGCATTTATTGCCCCGTTCATCAGTCAATGTGCATCTCAGGATGAATTGAACAAAATTCACTATCAAATACGGATGTTGAATAAAAGAGTGAATACCATAGAATCGGAAGAAATCGATAACCTTCAGAAACGCCAGGCCTCAACATCCAGCCAGATCGATCAGATGTACCAGGAGTTTCTTCAATTGAAAAGTGAGCTTGAAGAAGCCGGTCATCTGAACAGACAACTGACAGAACAGAACAAGGAGCTCGAAAATGCATTCAAGAACTATACGCGCTCTGAGGAAGAAAGAAGAACGGCAGAGATGAAACGGTTGGAACAGGAAATTATCCAGAAAGACCAGAGCATATCAAACCTTGCAGAACAATTGAAAGTTCAACAGGAAAACCTGAAGGCTATCCAGCAGGCCCGTGTTGAAGAAGCAAAAAGAAAAGCGGCGGCGGCAGCCAAAGCGGCTGCGGCAGCCCGGGCAAAAGCAGATGCCGCCAGCAGGATAAAGAGCGGCAGCCCGGCACGAATCAAGGCAGACAGGAAAAAACGTATCTATACCGCTGGAAACAGGCCGGTTTCGCAACCGGTTGCCCAAAACAGTGAGAAACCTGTTGTCAATAGGCAGCAAGACACACCGGCAGCATCTTCATCGATAAGCGATGACGGTGACCGTCTGTTTAAGAACAAAAAATATCGTGAAGCATATCAGGTGTTTGAAAAGATTAATAAAGACAGGCCCGACAGTGATGAAGCCATCGGTGCGCGTTTCATGATGGGGGAATGCCTTTTTGCCCTGAAAGAATATGATCAAGCGATCCTTGATTATCAGAATATCCTGAGTAATAATCCTTCAAGCAGTACTGCTCCAAAGGCATTGCTCCGTCAGGCAATGGCTTTTCAGGAATTGAATGATGTCGATACAGCTCAGGTCCTCTATCAGAAATTGATCTTGTCGTACGGTACTTCTCCGGAAGCTGCCAAAGGCCGGCAAATTCTTGACAGGATTCAGAAGCAGTCTCAAAACTGATAACGGTTTGTCTACCCCAAAAAGACTCGACCAGATTCTTCTCTCAGGTAAATATGTATCAAGCCTGAAGGAAGCCCGGGCACTGATTCTTAGCGGCAGTGTTTTTATTGAAGATCGGGTCGCTGATAAACCGGGCATACAGTATCCCGAGACGATCAGACCCAGAATCAAATACCCCTGCCGTTATGTGTCCAGGGGAGGCTTTAAGCTTGAGGGAGGCCTGAACGCTTTTAATATCAATCCCAGCGGCTGGATATGTGTCGATATTGGCGCCTCCAGTGGCGGTTTCACCGATTGTTTACTACAGGCAGGTGCCCGTCATGTCTATGCGGTTGATGTCGCTTATGGCCAGCTTGACTGGAAACTGCGTACCGATCCACGGGTAACCGTCATCGAAAGGATGAACGCCAAAAAGCTGACTCCCGGACAATTGAAGCATCAGATTGATCTTGCGGTATATGACACGTCCTTCATCTCCTTACGCAAGGTCATTCCCCCTGTTCTGCCTCTTTTTTCAGGAACAAAAAGAATCCTTGCTCTGGTCAAACCGCAGTTTGAACTGTCCCGTGATCAGGTGGGCCCCGGCGGTATCGTTACCGATCCCGCTTCTGGCAAACAGGCGGTTCAATCAATTTCTGCCTTTGGCAGCACAATCGGCCTTGAAACCGTTGGCTTTGTTCCCGCACCAATCAGAGGCGCCAAAGGCAATCAGGAATACCTTATCTACCTGCGAAGCTGAATGGTTGTAATTACTTCCTGATACGCCTCAGAAGATTGAGAAACTCGTCACATCTGTTTTTCATCGTTTCGCTGGCAGCCACATCTTTTTTCACCTCATTGAAATTGGCTGCCGCCAGATCAAGCTTGCCGCGGTACAGATTGTATTTACCAAGGTTAAAGCGTGAACGAAGCCGTTCACCCCGTTTGGCCTGTATCTTACCGAGTTTATAGTAAACGCCAGGATATTCAGGTAATGCGGCAGCAACATCCAGGAACAATTTTTCTGAACGCTCAAGCTCATTCAGCTTGAGCAGGACGTCAGCGAGTGTAAAACTTGCATAGATGTCAAAAGGATTTTCTGCGATCTCTTTTTCAAGTATTGCTTTCGCTCCTTCAAGATCACCTTTCTCAGAAAGGAGCACCCCTTTATCGACTCGCAATATCTGTTCGTCCGGCATTTGTTGTATTACCGAATCAAGTCGTTCAAGACTCCTGCCATAATTCTTCTCCTTCCGGTCAAACAGTGACAGCCCATAAACCGCCATATTTTTTTCAAATTCTGTTCTCTGGTCATCACCTATCAAACGATGCAGATATGTCTTGCCCGCATCTCCTCGTTCAGTGATGGCCATAATCCTGTATTTAAATCGTAAGAATGCAAAATTTTTTTTCTCTGTTTCATCAATCAAGATCGTCGGGTCGCTGTCAAGCAGAGATTCAACATAATTCAGACGAACTTCAGGGTGCGGGTGGGTCAAAAGATATTGTGGTAATTTATCCGAGCGATAACGGGTGATCTTTCTCATGGTCCGGAGCATATCACGTTGTCCTCTTGGATCTCTATTCATTGCTTTCAACCATTGATAGGCAAGCAGATCCGCCTCCATTTCATCCTGTCTGCTGAAATAGAGTTGTGCACTCTGACCGGCTGCAAGGGATCCTGCCATGAGCGCCTGCGCTCCGGCTCCTCCCCCTCCCAAGGCCATGGCGGCAAGGGCAATGCCCACAGAGGCAAGCGTGACTTTCTGGCCTTTTTCAAGGCGAGAGGCAATATGGCGCTTGACGACATGACCGATCTCATGGGCTAGAACAGACACGAATTCATCCTCTGTATGCATCGATTCAATCAGATTGCTATAAAAGAAGATCAATCCAGACGGGGCGGCAAAGGCGTTAAACTGATTACTGTTGACAAGATAAAAATGGTATTCAAAAAACTGGATACCTGCAACATTGAGGACTTCCGCACCTATACGGTTGATATAGAGCTGCAGGTCAGGATCTCCAATAATCGGAAATGCCTGCCGTACGGTATACAGCAGTTTTTCACCAACCACCCGTTCTTCCCCAACGGTAAAAGGGAGCGCGCGCGGGATGACAATGACAGCATTAAGGAAAAAAACTGTCAACAAAATGATAAAACAATTCTTACAAAAGGACCCTTTCATTTTCCAGCCATCCTAATAATGTATCCATTCCCTCTTCAAGATTAACAATCGGCCGGTAACCAAAGTCGTTTTCTGCTGCTTTATGGGAAAAAAAATGTGCATGTGACAATTGATACGCGAGAAAACGGGTCATACGTGGCTCTGAACCAATCCTTAGTGTCAGGTACAGCCTTTCCATAAAAGCACCGATCATATACGCGGTATTGAACCCGATTTTCTTTTCAACGACAGGCAGATGAAGGGCTCTGAAAAGTTCATTTATCCATTCCCATAATTTTACCGGTCTTTCCTGCCCGATAAAATAGGCTCTTCCACATGCCTTGCCGCCAGCCTTGATATTTTCAGCAATACTCACGTGGGCATGAGCCACATTGTCAATATAGGTAATATCAACCAGATTATCACCATTACCAACAATCCGCAGTGCCTTTTTTCGTCCCCGTTCAATCAATCGGGGTATCAGATGCGGATCACCAGGACCCCAGACAAGATGCGGCCGGATCGCGCACGTCTTCAAATCCTGATCATTATTCTGCAATACCATTTTTTCTGCTATTACCTTGCTACGCGCATAATGACATAAAAACGTATCGGCATAGGCCATCGTTTCGTCGCCATCTTTTATCTCTTTTCTGTTAAAGACAACAGAAGGTGTTGATGTATATATGAAATTTTCTACCCCCCGTTTCCGGCAAGAGGCGATCATATTTTCAGTTCCTTTAACATTGGTTCGCCAGTATGAAGCCTTTGTTCCCCAGATCCCGGCCTTTGCGGCAGTATGAAACACGGTCTTCATACCGTTACAGCAAAGGTCGGTAAAGGTTTTATCTGAAATATCGCCAACCAGACAGCGGGCGCCGCATGTTTCCAGGTGTTGATAACGATTGCGTCCGGCAATATAAACGTTGTTGCCTTTTTCAAGCAACTGCCTGACAATAGCCGAACCGACGAAACCGCCCCCACCGGTTACCAGAATGTTATCACTCATGATCTCACCTGCTGGCTTGCCCAGATTCTCAGTTTTTCTCTGAATATTTTGGCATTGTGCCGGATATCAACAGGAAATCCGGGATGAATGAGAAAATGTGTAACGTGGCAGATAGATTTGTTCTTCGCAGCCAATTCCCTGACCTCCTGCAGCAGTCTGTATTCGTCACGTCTGCACGTTTTATTTTTTTCTATAATCAGAACCGGTTCCTCAAAACCGTTCTCATTGTCAATACCAACAAGGGCTGATCTGAAAACATCCGGATGGTTATTGACAATAGCCTCACAGGGAATCGTATACATAACACCCTGTTCCGAAAAAACCCGATGTGCCTTTCTGCCGCAAAACCACAATCGCTTCTTGTCATCAAGATACCCGACATCGCCTATCCGGTGCCAGAATCGTTCACTATCGACGATTTTACTGTATTTATTTTCTTTTTCGTTATTTTCATAGGCTCTGGTAACGACACTGCCACTGACGATAATTTCTCCAATTTCCCATTGAGGAAGTTGTTGACAATCCTCTATAGAGGCGAAGGGATGGTTCTCGGGTCTGATAATCCTGACAGCTATCCCGGGCAAAGGCCTGCCAACACAGGTTCCTGCACCGTTCATCGTTTGATGCCAGGTTTCCTGTACAATTTCCCGTCCTTCAATGGAAAAAATCGGCAGACTTTCTGTTGCTCCGTAGGGTGTAAATATTTCACCAGGTTCTTCCATAAGGCTAAATACCCGTTCTATCAACTCTCCAGGCACCGGTGCCCCTGCCATCAAAACTTTTTTGAGTGTTCGTAGTTTTTTCTTTTTATCCTGGCAGTAACGGCTGACCACATTCCATATTGCCGGAGAGCCAAAGGAGTAGGTTACCCCGTATCTATCAAGCGAGGCGACAAACTTCTTCGGATCAACCCGGGCAGGTCTTGAAGGATCCATGTCCGGAATAACTGCACAGGCACCAAGAGCGATTGAGAAAAGGCCAAAAAGCGGGAATCCCGGCTGATCAATATCATCCGGACCAATCCGGTAATAATCTCTGATATAATCAAGCTGGGTGTTGAATATGGTATGTTCAAACCGAACGCCCTTTGGAGGACCGGTAGAGCCTGTCGTAAAAATAATCGCGGCCAGAGAACGTTCGTCTGGCCTGAAAACCGAAACCGGTTCATATGCTCTGGTTATTTCCTGACGGATATCCTTTCCGGCGAGCCCGCAGGTATTGCCACAGCAGAAGCTCTTCTTTACACTGGAAAACGCATCTCTGAAAAGGTGTCGAAAGGCAACCGCCATTGGAACCCCAACGAGATAGTCGGGCCTCACTCCTTTGATACAGGTTAACAAGTTCCGGTATCCCATACCGGGATCAATCAGAATGATTGGTGCCCCCAGCCTGAAAAAAGCAAAGGTGAGACAGATAAATTCTGCTGATGGCCTGACCATCAGCATTACCCTGTTTCCTTGTTTGATCCCGCGAGCCTTGAAAAAAGAAGCGTAACGATCTGCACGGTTGTCCAGTTCCCGAAAGGTCAGACAACGACCGGTTTTTGCCTCAATTAACCCCGTTTTATTTCCCTGTTGTCGGGCAACGTTTTTTAAAGTATCAGCAATGTTTGCAACCATGGACATCCTGTCAGGCCTTTCTTTCCTGTAAAAGGAAACGTTTGATTATCGGTTCAATAACACCTTTTTTGTCTTCAAGGACATAATGTCCGGCATCGGGGAAATAATACGTTTCTGCTGCAGGAAATCGCCTTTTCCATTCGTTGTAGAAATGATCATTAAAGCAGAAATCTTTACCACCCCAGGCGATCAAAAGAGGAATGGCTGAATGATGTATATTTTCCAATCCCTCCTCTATCTCTTTGAGAAACTGATAGGAAACATGCCTGCTGTTTAACGGAATATCTTGTACAAATCCGTAAATCCCTGCCCTGTTCCTCCAGCTGTCGTAAGGTTTCAGATATGAGCGGGCAACAGATTTTCTCATTCTGTTTTCTACAGCCATATAAACGGCAGGCAAAGCAAAACCGTTAAGCCCCTGGACAATAAGTCTGCCGATAACCGGCCACCTGCAGATTCTGATTCTAAGCGGAATTCTTTTTGAACGAAAAGCAGCCGTATTAAGAATGACGATTTTTTCAATATCTTTTATTTGCCTGACCCCGTACCCCATACCAATGGCACCGCCCCAGTCATGGACTACCAGGGAAACACGGGTCAGATTAAGCCGTTTCAATAATACTGACAGGTTGGATATATGATTTTCCAGCGTATAGGCATACCCCTGCGGTTTGTCAGACAGACCGGAACCAATATGATCCGGAACGATAACTCGAAACCGGGATGATAATTCCTGTATCAGGTTTCTGTAATAGTAGGACCATGTCGGATTGCCATGCAGCAGTACGACAGCCGCTCCTTCACCTTCATCAAGGTAGTGAAGCCGGTTTCCACCTATCTGTTGATATTTTCCGTTAAAAGGATATTCGTAGAACAAATGAAATCACGTCAGTCGTTGCTGGTCTTTTGGTCATGAACCGTGTAACCATCCACGGCCTCTTCTCTTTTTTTCTTAACCTGTTCCGGTTTTTACCAAAAATCGACAAAACCGACAGCAGATAATCATCGTTAGCACCATCCAGCATAAACTATTCATGTTATTTTAATAATTGACAATAAAACAATTGCCTTTATTTTCCTGATGTGCTAAGAGGGATTTTATTGTTCGCAAGAGGATATAAGGAATCAATTTTCAAGAACTTTTACGGAAAGAAAATGATTTTTCTTTCCGTGCGGACAATCGTTTTTAGGCTCGGTAATGAGTCTTTTATTTTAAAAGAGCCCCTGAACACATTTGCATGGGCAGCAGAGCAAAGGAGTATTGGCATGGCGGAAGGTACAGTTAAATGGTTTAATGATGCAAAAGGATTCGGCTTTATTCAGCACGATGGTGGATCTGATGTCTTTGTCCACTATTCTGCAATACAGGGTGACGGCTTTAAGTCCCTTGAAGAAGGTGCACGTGTCCAGTTCGAGATTGTCGACGGCCCCAAAGGACCTGCTGCCGAGAATGTGACCAAGCTGTAGCAGCTGTAAGGTATTCGGTAAAAAGCCTCGGTTTCATAGCGAAACCGAGGCTTTTTTTGTCCCGTTTTTTATGACTCAACGTTTCTTGCTTTTACTCCTGCGTTGTTTTCCAAATTCAGATAGTACGTCATCTCTCAACAGGGTGATAAGCGTTCTGACCCCGACACCGGATGGTCCCTTAGGGATATATTCCTTTTCTGTAAATTCCCAGGCTGTTCCGGCAATATCGAGATGAACCCAGGGAATTTCCTTTATGAATTTATGTAAATAGGCTGCGGCCGTAATCGTTCCAGCCGGTTTCCCTCCAACATTTTTGATGTCAGCGACATCAGATTCAATCTGTTTGCTGTACGCATCATCGAGAGGAAGCCGCCATACCGGTTCTCCACAGCGTTCACCAGCTGCGATGACCCGTTCGGCCAGTTCATCGTTATTGCTGACCAGGCCGCTTCGATGATGGCCAAGGGCAACAATGACCGCACCGGTCAATGTTGCCAGATCGATAATGCAATCCGGTTTATACTTGTCGACACCATAAGAAAGTGCGTCTGCCAGAATCAATCTGCCCTCTGCGTCGGTATTGACGATTTCAGAGGTCACCCCGTTGTAATGAGTTATAATGTCGCCCGGTTTTACCGCCGATCCACCGGAGAGGTTTTCGGTAGCGGGTACAATGGCCACCACCCGGTTTTCCGGTTTTTCAACCGAAACAGCCTGCATGGTCGCAAGAACGGCTGCTCCACCACACATATCATATTTCATTTCCTGCATTCCGAATGCCGGTTTAAGGGAAATTCCACCGGAATCAAAAGTGAGTCCCTTGCCAACGAGCAGAATTGTCGTCTTGTAGGTATCTGGTTTATAATCAAGAATCACCATTGTCGGCGGTATATCGGACCCTTTGTTTACCGTAAGAATTCCTTCAAGACCCTGTTTTTCCATTTGTTTTTTATCAAGAACTGTACAATAGAGGCTTGTTTCGGCCGCCATGTTACGGGCAAAAGCCGCAAAATGCTCCGGTGTCCATCGATTACCCGGTTCATGGGCCATATCCCTTGCAGCAATAACTGCTTCAGCACAGACCTGCGCCCGTTTAATCGCTTTTTTTATCTCTGCCGTTTTTGTATCTGAAAGAAAAACAATGGATCTGATACCCGTAAAGAGTTCATCCCGCTTTGATTTATAAGCAGTAAAACGATAATCACCAAGCAGCATGCCTTCGCTGATGTATTCTACAGCCTGAGCACCATGTTTCTTTACCAGATCAGAGAGATACACGACGAGTTCATGAGTTTCCGCCTTACCTGCCGCTGAAGAGACGGCGCCGCCAGCCCGTCTCAGATTGTCTTGAATGCGCTCACTGGTTTTATCTGTTGCGGCACCAGTACCAGCGAGGATATAACGCTCGGTTACGACCTTTGTTTTTGTCGATCCCGTTGGCACATAGGCGGTGAGTATCTCGGCTGTCTTTCCCTTAAAATCATTATCGATAATTGTCTGCAGATACTGGCGTGTTTTTTTGTCCAAATCAGCGGGCAGCTCACCGTTTTCGGCAATAAAAAGAATCTTTGTTTGTTTTTTATGCTGTTTTCGGATTTCAGTAATTACTGAGATTTTTGTTTTAATCATCGGTCTGTTTCCTTTCATTCTTATAACATCAATTGTACGTCAAACAGGCGGTCAAAACGCAATTTTTCCAGATTACGGTTTCAGCTGGAAAATAACATTGATTCTGTTTATCATGTTTTCAATAGCATACATAATGATGCAGGAATAATCAAAATTCAATACTTTTTCAGGTGTTATATTATGCTGCAAACCTTTGTTATCTCGGTCAGCCTGGCAATCGTGATCTCCTCGCTCTGTTCAGTCTGTGAAGCTGTTCTCTATTCTCTTTCTTCGAGCCAGATCGAAATGCTGAAAAACAAAGGATCACGTGCCGGTCTGATCCTGTCCCGTCTTCGTGCCGATATCGACGAACCCATTACCGCGATTTTGACGCTTAACACCATCGCAAACACGGTGGGAGCTGCAATAGCGGGTGCCGCCGCTGCCAGCCTTTTTGGTGACCGAAACGTTTATCTCTTTTCAGCGGCCTTTACCCTCGCCATTCTGATTTTTTCTGAAATTATTCCAAAGACCGTTGGGGTCTCTTTTCCCAACAAACTGGCACCATTAATTGCCTATCCGCTGCACTGGATGATTGTCGTGCTCAAACCGGTCATTCTCTTCTGCAGGCTCATTACCCGTCTCATCCCGCATGACCGGAACGAGGATACCGTTTCTGCCGAAGAACTGCAGACAATAGCTGCACTTTCAAGAGAATCCGGACATCTGGAAGAAACGCAGGAAAAGGTTATTTCCAATGTACTCGCTCTGAAGAATATGACGGTCAGAGAAGTGATGACCCCAAGAACCGTTACCTTTTCTCTTGATGAAAAAATGAGTGTCAGGGAGGTCATGAGTGTCATTAACAGATTTACCAGCCACAGTCGTGTTCCCGTCTATCTTGACGATTCAGACAACGTAACCGGAATTGTCATGAGAAAAGACGTTCTGCTCGCTGCCGCCCGGCAGAAATTTGACGAAAAACTGAGTCAATTAAAAAACGATGTTCACTTTGTTCCTGAAACCATGCCGCTGAACCGCGTACTGATCGATTTTTTTGAAAAGCGACAGCATCTTTTCGTCGTTGTCGATGAGTACGGATCAGTGACCGGTATTATCTCGATGGAAGATGTCCTCGAAGAGATTGTCGGTGAAGAAATCATTGATGAATCCGACCGCACAAAGGATATGCGTGAGCTGGCGAGAAAAACCATTCCCGTTCAGAATTGAACTGTTGATCGAAAAGCGGACAGGAGAAACGCTCAAAGGCTGTCCGCCGTTCCTGTTTTCAATCAAGAGGCATCAACTCTATCATAACCCGGGCTCTCTGACCCTCACGAATAAAGGAAAGCTCAATCTGTTCTCCGATCTTGTAGTGCTCTAACGCATCTCTTACTTCATCATGATTTCTCACCCGGCTTCCACCAATTCCGGTTATGATATCACCTAAGATAATATCTCCCCGGTATTGTCTGGTTGGTCGAAGTCCGGCCCGGTCAGCGGCTCCACCTTTGTCAACATCCAGAATCAGAACACCGTCAACGCCGAGTCTTTTTGTTATCCGTTCGTCGGCAAGGGTTGCGCCAATTCCCGGTTTGATCAGTCGTCCATATTTTATCAGTTGCGGAACCACCCGGTTCACTTCCGCTACCGGAACAGCAAAACCGATCCCTGCATAGGCCCCGGATGGACTGTAAATCGCTGTATTAACCCCGATAAGTCTCCCGGCGCTGTCCAGCAAAGGTCCTCCGGAATTCCCTGGATTAATCGCTGCATCGGTTTGAATTACATTTCTGATGGTCCGACCGGTAATCGCTTTGATCTCACGGCCGAGTGCGGAAATAATCCCGGAGGTAATGGTGTAATCGAGACCAAAAGGATTGCCGATGGCAAAAACCTTTTGACCGACCAGAAGATTTCCTGATTCACCAATCGATATCGGTTTCAGATGATGTGACGATCCGCTGATCTGCAGTACAGCAAGATCCTTGTCAGGATCCGCACCAATCAGTACTGCCTTTCTTACAGAGTGATCTGCCATGGTCACCTTAATCCGATTTGCATCGGATATGACATGATAATTTGTTACAACCCGGCCCTCTCTGTCCCAGATAAAGCCTGACCCTGTTCCCTGCGGTATTTCAACGGCATTTAATGAAAACAAGCCTCTGCGCAAGGCGATAGTGGTAATATAAACAACTGACGGGGAGTTGTTTCTGAATATCTCTATGGTATTTTTTTCATCATCGGCGAGGTCACCCCGGGCGGTGACCGCTCGGGGATCACCACCGCTGTTTACCGGTAGAAACTCCTTTTCTCCAAACAATCCCCAGAGAGCTATGCCGATAAGAAAAATAATGATAACGGGGCGATAACGATTTTGACTCGTCCGGTTCATAGGCGAATACCCGTAAAGAAGAACATCTTTTTTCTTTCAGAGTCCAAGGATAACCTTGGCAATATAAAAATAGATAATGACAACGATAATATCAATTGAGGTCGTCACAAACGGTCCGGTGGCAATGGCGGCATCAAAGTCAAATCGTTTGAGTACCAGAGGAATCACGGTGCCAAGGGTGGCAGAAATCGCCATCGAACCGAAAATGGAGAGACCGACAACCAGGCCAAGCAGTTTTGGATCCTGATAGATAAACCAAGAAACAACACCAAGAAAGGCACCATAAACAAGGCCGAGCAGAACGCCGACCCTCATCTCTTTGAGGATGACACGCAGAACCTCATTCATATTGACTCTACCGGTGGCAATACCCCGTACGATAATAGTCGAAGACTGAGTTGCAATATTACCGCCCATACCCATCACGATGGGTATAAATGAAGCAAGGGCGAGAACCTTGGCCAGTTCCTGTTCAAAGGAATTGATGATAACCATAGCCGTCACCCCGCCTATCCAGGAAGCAAAAAGCCACGGGGCCCTCAGCATCGCATTGGCAAAGGTTGATTTCAGCAGTATTTCCCGATCCTTACCAGCACCGGCCATCTGCAGAAATTCTTCAGTGGCTTCTTCTCTGATAACATCAATGATATCATCAACGGTTACAATGCCAACAAGAGTATACGCTGAATCAACAACCGGAACGGCAAGTATATTGTATTGTGACACCACATGGGCAACCTCTCCCTGATCCGTATCGGTACTGACTGAAATCACATGGGGGTTCATGATGTCTTTCAGCAGTTTTTCCGGAGCGTTCATCAGCAATTCCCGCAATGAAATCACCCCGGCCAGTTTGCCGTCACCATGCGTTATATAGAGATAGAAAACCATTTCCATCTCCTCACTTTTTCGCTGAATCTTAGAAATTGCCTCGCCTGCGGTGAACGCCTCATCAAGGCTCATAAAGTCGGTCGACATCAGACCGCCGGCCGATTCAGGATGATATTGCAGCAGCTCATCAACCTCCTCACGGTCCTGCTGTTCCATGTGTTTCCTGATCTCGTCGGCGAGTTCCTCCGGAATAGCTTCCAGGATATCTACGGCATCGTCAGAGGCCATATCTGAAATAATCCCTGCCAGGTATTGCGGAGAAAGCAGTTGAACAAGCTGAATCATAATCGCTTCGTCAAGTTCACTTAAAAACTCACCTACAAAATCTGTTTTTGCTACAATATCAAATATTTTTGTACGTTCTTCATCGTTAAGATGTCGAAACATCCAGGCGGTGTCTGCCGGGTGAGTCTTCTGGATCAGCTTGAGCAGGTGCCCGGTTGCACTTCTTCTGTTCAGTCTTTTCACCATGTCCAGAAGAACCATGCCTTCATTACCGATGAGCTCTCTTTTTCCGGTATCGTTACGCATCATAACACTGCCCTGTTTTTGGAGTTGACTTGCCAGGATCCGGTCCTGCCGGTATAGTGGCGTCATCATTTATATTATATTCGGTTTCATTTGCACGTCATTTTTCGTATAACCACCAATAAAAAATGATGGACCATCCAAACCAGAACCGGAACGACCCGGTACCGTTATTTACTGCAGCACTGAACGATCTTGACCAGGGCCGTCTTCAGGAATCGAAGGCAGCCCTGATCAGACTCAGGACAGATTATCCGGATAACTGGCTGATTCATTTCTATCTCGGACTGCTCTATCATGAAGACGGCAACCTGGAAGAATCGCTTGAATCATATGAAAAAGCGGTTTCCATAACCGACTCAAGCGGAGATCTTTTTTATAACTATGCAATCTGCCAAAAAGACAGCGGCCTTCTCAATGACGCGGTTATCTCGTATCAAAAGGCACTTGCACTCGATCCGAAGGATCATGATGCCCGTTACAATCTCGGATCATGCTATTGCAGGCTCGACCGTTACCAGGAGGCAATCGACACCTACACGCTCCTGTTGAAATCAGTCCCTGAACATCAATCCGCCCTGAATAATCTTGCCTACTTATACCACAAAATCGGAAAGAAAAAAAAGGCCCTTATCCATTACAGGAAACTGCTGGCAATCAATCCCGGGCATGAATCAGCCTCATATATGATATCCGCCCTGACCGGTGAAAAGATGGCAACCGCGCCGCCATCATATGTGCGGGATGTTTTTAACCAGTACGCCGATCACTATGAAAACAGTTTAATAGACAGACTTGCCTACACCCTCCCGGAAACACTCACCTCTCTTATCGTAAAACATACCGGGATCACCACTTTTACATCAATACTCGATCTAGGCTGTGGCACCGGTTTGATCGGCACATTGTTTCAACCGTACTGTCTGCGAATCGATGGTGTTGACATCTCGGAAAACATGCTTCGAATTGCCGAATCAAAAGGTATTTACTCACGCCTGGTTGCAAAAGATTTTTCCACCCTGAGTCCTGCTGATATAGCACCACCTTATCACCTTATCATCGCAGCTGATGTGTTTTCTTATATTGGTGCTTTAGAGACGGTTTTTTCATTGCTTCTTCATTGTATCGAAGAAACGGGGCATTTCTGGTTTTCCGTCGAAAACAGCGAGTACGCTGAATCGTATGTGCTGCAGGAGAGCGGCCGTTTTGCCCATTCCCGCCACTATGTTGAAACCGTAGCCAGGCAGACCGGTTGGGTCATGTATACCACTGAACCGGTTCATCTGAGAAAGGAAAGGGGCGGCTGGGTTCATGGTATGGTTTACGGAATCAGTCCCGGTAACTCTAGCTGAATATATTGGTTTTCTGGACAAGCCAGCACAGAAGCAGCCCCGCAATCAATGACGCAAGACCAAGGATCCGCAGCGTTGCCGGCTCCACCTCGGCAATCTTCACCAACCATTCCCGCATTTTATCAGGAGCAGCCGCGTACGGAAGTCCCTCAAGAATCATGACCATTCCCAGGACAAGGAGTAAGAGTTTCATAAAAAAAATCCAGTGTACAGAGTGAAACGACTATAGATTCAAGCATTCGTCAGTCGCCGACAATCATAAAAACATCTGAAACAGGATAATCAGCTTTTCGACTCAGGCAAGAAAAATAGTAAAGCCGGAACCGGCAAGGTATGGTACAAGTTATCCCGTCTCGCTCTTTTTGGCAATTGCCATTTCCTCAAACACCAGTACACATTATGTCAGAAACTAACGATTCAAAGTATAAAGAGGCAGGGGTTGATATCGATAAGGGCAATGCCTTAATCGATGGTATAAAAAACATTGTTTCCTCAACACATCAAAGAGGGGTGATCAATGAGATAGGCGCTTTTTCCAGTCTGTTCTCCATTGATAAAAATCGCTACGACGATCCCGTACTTGTTTCTTCGACCGATGGTGTCGGGACAAAACTTGCCGTTGCCAATCTCTGTAATAAACACGATACGATCGGCATTGACCTGGTTGCCATGTGCGTCAATGATATCATCGTTTGCGGCGCCAGACCCCTTTTCTTCCTCGATTACCTTGCCGTTGGTTCCCTTGACCTTTCAGTTGCGACCGCTGTTGTTTCGGGAATCGCTGAAGGCTGCAGGCAGGCACAATGCAGTCTTGTCGGAGGAGAAACGGCCGAAATGCCTGGTTTGTACAGGAAGGGCGATTATGATCTTGCCGGTTTCTCCACCGGTATCATTGACAGAAACGATATTGTTGATGGCAGTGATATACGGATTGGCAATCAGATAATCGGTCTTGCCTCGCATGGTTTACATTCAAACGGGTTTTCCCTGGTACGCAAGATCCTCTTTGACGATTTATCCCTTTCAGTCTCCGATACACCTGCGGAAATCGGTTGTACCATTGGCGAAGAACTGCTCAAGCCAACCCGTATCTACGTCCGGCCAATTCTCAATATATCAGAACAATTTCAGCTCAACGGTATGATTCATAACACGGGCGGCGGCTTTTACGACAATATTCCGCGGGTTCTTCCCGAAGGCACCCGTGCCGTTATCGCAAGGGACAGCTGGAACATTCCTGCCATTTTCACCTTTCTGGAAAAAAACGGTATGATTAGCCCGGAAGAGATGTTCAGAACCTTTAACATGGGTATCGGCTATATGTGCATCGTCAAAGAAGCAGATCTGGACGATATCATGCGTCACTTCAGGGCATTGGGAGAAAAACCCTATCTCATAGGAGAAATAAGAGAAAGAAAAGACGGCATGCCACCGGTTGAACTGATCAGCGGCTCAGGTTCCCTCTAAAGGGAGCAGCTCATTGAAGCAAATTTACAGGAGAGCACAATCGTCGGTGCTGCCCTGTATTTTTTCGATCGCATGCCGCAATGCCGGAAGAACCGTTTCTATGTTTTCAAGGGCGGCCTTTCTGCTTCCCGGAAGATTGACAATCAATGATCTCCCGCGGATACCGGCTCTGCTGCGTGAAATGACCGCGTATGGTGTTATCGCAAAACTGGCGGCCCGCATGCACTCGGCTATACCGGGAACCTCTTTTTCAAAAACCTGATCCATCGCCTCAGGAGTCACGTCTCGCGGGGAAACTCCTGTGCCGCCGGTTGTCAACACCAGATCAGCTCCATCAATATCGACAGCGGCCGTAACAGCCTGGACGATGTCAGGGACAAGATCAGGGACGATCGAATAGCGGCAAAGACGATAGCCGTTTTCTGTCAGGAGTTCCTTCAGGGCCTCACCACTGGTATCCCGCCGCAGCCCCTGAGAACCCTTATCACTCATCGTAATGACAGCGAAACGAAGCGCGGGTGCTTCGTTTCGCTGTTCCATCGTATCAGGCTGTTTCTGCATTTCGCTCCTGGACAATTCTTTCAGAGATCTGGGCAGGAACTTCTTCGTAATGAGAAAAAGCGATCGTAAACGTGCCAAGGCCGCCCGTCATCGAGGTAAGATCATTTGCATAGGTCTGAATCTCAGCTGCCGGGACCTGGGCACTGATAATCTCATATTTCTCACTCGAATCCATGCCCATGACCTTGCCCCGCCGTGAGTTGAGATCGCCCATGACATCACCGACACTATCCTTGCCTACCTTGACGACCATATCCATGATCGGTTCAAGCAGAACAAGGCCTGCTTCCGGAGCTGCCTTTTTAAAGGCGAGAGAACCGGCAATCTTGAAAGCCATTTCCGATGAATCAACGGCATGGAAAGACCCGTCGTCAAGCACAACCTTGACGTCGATCACCGGATAACCGGCAAGTACACCTTTTTCCATTGCCTCAAGAATACCCTTTTCCACCGCTGGCCGGTATTGTTGCGGAATGACACCACCAACAATCTTGTCGACAAATTCAAATTTCTTGCCGGGAATCGGCGAAATTTCTATCCAGCAATCGCCAAACTGGCCACGACCGCCACTCTGTTTTTTATGCTTGCCCTGAACACGGGCAGTCCCCCTGATTGTTTCCATATAGGGGATCTTCGGCAGACTCAACTCCATCTGAACCCCGAATTTACGCTTGATTTTTGAACCGACAACCTCAATATGCACCTGGCTCATTCCTGAAACCAACACCTCACCGGTCTGCTGTTCCCGAGACATCTTCAGGGAAAGATCTTCATCAAGCATTCGGCTAATTGATGAGAACAATTTTTCCTCATCCCCTTTTTTGGCACTTACCGCATACGAAATCACCGGTGCCAGAGGTTCCGGAGTCGTCATAACGACCTGCCGGTCTGCAGCGCATAAAGTATCCCCTGTTTCGGTCTCCTTCAGTTTTGCCACGGCAACGATCATGCCCGGCCCGGCACTTTCAACCGGTGTCTGGGTCTTGCCCTCGATGAGAAAAAGACTGCCGAATCGTTCATTTTCCTTTTTATTGACATTGTAAAAGCTGTCACCTTTGAGTGTTCCCGAGACCACTCTGAAAATGGTCAGACGGCCTGCGTATGGATCGGCCATTGTCTTGAAGACAAACGCAGAAAAAGGTGCAGACGCGTCTGCTGTCAGTTCGACCTCGTTGTCATCTGCATCAGTTCCGGTTCGTGCCGGCAGCTCCAACGGCGACGGCAGAAAGTCGTTAATCATGTCAAGGATCGCGGCAGTACCGTTGTTAAGGGTGGCACTGCAGACACATACCGGTGAGATTTCTCCAGCCTTAACTCCTTTTTTCAGACCTGCCAGCATATCTTCCTGACTCAGGCGTTCTTCTTCAAGAAATTTCTCGACCAGATCATCATCAGTTTCGGCAATACTTTCCATCAGGATTTCCCGATAGGTCTCGATATCCTCTTTCATTTCAGCAGGAATATCGATCTCTTTCAATGTCCCTTTGCTGTCACCTTCAAAACCGTAAGCCTTACCGGAAATCAAATCGACGATTCCGTTGAAAGTATCTTCCTTGCCAATAGGCAGCTGAACAAGCACGGGATTAAGCGACAGCTGCTCACGAATCTGGTCAACGGTTTTATAAAAATCGGCCCGTTCACGGTCCATTTTATTGATGACAATAAGTGACGGGATTTCATTCTCACTGATCAGATCGGCAAACTTGGCAGTCTGTCCCTTTACGCCTAATACCGCATCAATAGTAAACAGGGCGCTGTCACATACCGATCCGGCAAAGATCGTTTCATTGTAAAAGGAATCCTCACCGGGGGTGTCGATCATAAAAACATCAACCTTTTTCCAGCTGTAATTGTTAAAAGAAGAATTTATCGAGATTTTACGCTCTATCTCTTCCTCGTCATAATCCATAACGGTGTTACCATCATCTACCTTCCCGAGACGCTTGAGCTTTCCTGCAGTATACAACAGAGCCTCAGCCAAAGAGGTTTTTCCACAACTGCCATGCCCTATTAAAGCGATATTCCTTACCATATGTGTATCCTGCATCTGTTTCTCCTTAGATTCTTCAATTTTTGCGTTTCAGGGGTAATACACCGGTTATTTGACTCTGTACGAGAAAAACTCCCACCATATATTCAACTCAAAAGACAGAAAGTCAAGCTTCATCAACTTTTAACGATCATTTTATATGAAAGTCTTCTGACAGCTTGAAAGCGATAGATGCCAAAGTGAGCGCTTTCATGTCTCGTTGTGGCCGACATACCTGGTCCAGCCATGCTGGTCAGTTTGGTATAGAAATCATCATTCAGTCGTGCAAGGATCTGCAGAGCGGCAGTGTTACAGACTCCACGGCAGATGAGAGCAGCTCTTAATCGCTGAAAAGAAAATCAAAGGCATGTCTTTCTACCGTCATCTCAACAACAAGATCCGGCTTCCAGAATTTCATGATCTCTTCAATGTTTTGCTGATCATACCTCTTCCACAGATAGATTACCTCCCTGAAATTCTCAGAAAAAAACGGTTCCATCTGGTTAAAAAAAGAGTCTCGAAAAACAACGGCCCGTAATTTTTTTTGGCGGCAGAGACTTCTGAATGAAGGCGTCAGTCGAGAAAAAACGATATCTGAAAGCTTATATTTCGTTATGGATTCGTTCTGCGCACATTTCTCGTAGGCTCTTAACACGGGAACAAGGTCAGTTCTATCCTCCAGAAGAATCATACGACGCAGATCTCCACCATTGCCAAGATTACCGCCTATACCGACGATATCCGCATCAAATTGAAAATTATTTTTAAAATGTTCATCAGGAAACCAGCGCGCCAGTGTTTTAATCATTTCCAGATAGGCAATATATGCACCTTTTCGGTTCCAGTGAGAATCCTTTTTGAAATACAATTGTCCTTCATCCGCTTTCTTTTCCAGGGCTGAATGGATATCCACAAGATACTCCGGAAACCGGGTTGAAAATCGTTTTCGCAGCTGCTGAAACCTGGTTACCCCTTGCAACCGTTTCCCGTTTTTCATCACATACTGCGGATATATGGACTGTTTGTTTGGGGCCAGCACATGCAAATAGTGTATCTGATGCTGCTTAAGCCATTGCTTTCTTTCCTCAACCTGTTCTATCCATAAGTCAAGTTCCTGATCATCCAGTGGCGTGTGACCAAAAAAATCATCAATGAGACCAAAATGATCAAAAAAGAGCCAGCCATCGAGCCCCCGTATCACTTTCGAGTTACTGCCGCCCTTATCAAACCGCTTTGCCAGTTCACGTTGATATCTATGGATGAAAACGTCACGAAACCCGAAATGATCCTGCAGATATTCGTTCAGCTCCGAAAAATAGTCGGAAATTCCTGAAACGGTAGACGGGAAGATGGGCATCATGGCAAGGCTCCGTTTCTCCACAGCAGACCATTGTTCTTTCTTTGTAAAAAACATAACGAGAGCGGGCGAATAGATCAGTGAACAGAAAAACACAAGGGTAAGGAGTGTAAAAAACGTGTCTATGCGTCTGATCGTAAAAAACATTGTCTCTAGAATCTGAAATAAATAAATGGATTATACACATCAGCAGCAAGACTGATCACCGAAAAGTATGCGAGGATACACAGCGTGCACAAGCGCACACTTTCAAAACAGGTTTTTCCAAAAAGAACAGCAATCTGCCCCGAGAGACCAGATGTGTAACGAAAATACTGCTTTTTCACCATGGGAACAACAGGTGTGGAAAGAATAACCGCAACCGTCAACTCCCAGATCAGTTTCTTGTCCAGATAAAAACTGATAAGCTGCTTGTTTTCGAGATTATTCATGGAAAACATTACCGCAAGGTACTGCCCGCATTCTGCCATGGTCTCGCTTTTGAATATGACCCAGCCGACGATAACAATGGTCAAGACGATACCAAACTGAATGGGGGGCCATAGCCGCGCCAGGACCTTCCCGAAAAAGGTTCTTTCCAGAACCAGAAAAAAACCATGATACAACCCCCAGCAGACAAAGGTCCAGGCAGCGCCATGCCAGAGTCCGCAAAGAAAAAAGACCAGGAAAAGATTGATACCGGTGCGCCAGATTCCGGCCCGACTCCCGCCAAGCGGAATATACAGATAATCGCGAAACCATGATGACAGGGAGATATGCCATCTTCTCCAGAAATCCTGAATTGATTTCGAGATATAGGGATAATTGAAATTTTCCAGAAACCGAAAGCCAAATATACGACCCAGGCCAATGGCCATATCAGAATACCCGGAAAAATCAAAGTAGATCTGCAGGGAAAAGCAAACGGCACCCAGCCAGGCAGCCGGTGTGCCAAGTGCTGATACCGGCAGATCAAAGATCGCATCTGCAGTAAGTGCAAGCGGATTTGCCAGCAGCACTTTCTTGCTTAATCCGTAGATGAACCGCCGGATCCCCTGAGCGACATGCTCCGCATTTGGTTTCCGTGATGAAAGGAACGGAGCAATATCGTGATATCTGACAATCGGCCCCGCAATCAATTGCGGAAACAGAGAGATATACAGGGCCAGGCGAACAAGGCTTTTCTGAGGTTTAACCGCACCCCGATAGATATCGATCAGATATGAAACCGCCTGAAACGTGAAAAAAGAAATACCGATAGGTAAATGGGTCGGCCCCATTTCTATGGTCGGAAAATCGATCCGACTCAGGATACAATTAATATTTTCGGTTATAAAAGATGCGTATTTAAACAGCCCCAGCATTGAAAAATTAAAAATAAGGGCGACAGCAAGAACAGAACCAGCGTTTTTCCGCAATTGCCCGCCGCTGAACATCAATCTGCCACAGATAAAATTTGTGCCGATCGACAATACCATAATGAGCACATAGACGCCTTCGCCCCAAAAATAGAAAAACAGGCTGGCAAGCAGCAAAAGGGTGTTTCTGTACTTCCCGGAAAGGAGATAGAACAGTAATACACCTGGCAGAAAAAAGAACAGAAAGGAAATTGATGAAAAAACCATATGTCAGAAAATTTGTATCGATCATCGACTCAGGCCAATAAATCTGGACAATCGGCAGAGCCTCCCGTAATACCCGACAGGACCGGTCTCGTTGAGTAAAACGGCACGTTTTTTTCCAAAGTGGTGAAACAAATAGGGGATTCTGTCAAGAACTTATTCAATTTATCCCATACGGTCTGCTGCCTGAGCCACCGTTCAGTGTATGTTTCTATTCGGTTTGAGCCGACCATGACTGCCTGCTGTCCGGCCGGCCGAGCCGATCAATTGCTGGCATCTTTTCCATGAAATGAGTATGCTCGTATACACAGGTCTGGATTTTTCAAATTAAATTTTGCTCTTTAGTAAGGTAACTACTCCCAGAAAACCGACAAAAAAGCCCTGATGAAACCAACACCGTCGCCAGCGCACCATTGTTTTTTTTACCGATCAGCATTCCGCAGCACCGTTTTTCTTTCCCGACTTTTCTTTTACATCAGAGCAGGTTTGACGTGAGCACAGGTTCATCGGGGAGTATTGCAAAGTCTGCAGCGGTCGTTTCCATGGCGGTGATGTTCAGCCGTGTGCTCGGTCTGATTCGTGAACAGATCTTCGCTGCCCTGTTTGGCGCCGGCTATGCCTATGATGCGTTTGTCGTTGCCTTCAGAATACCCAATCTATTGCGTGATCTTTTCGGTGAAGGTGCCCTTTCAGCAGCTTTCGTTTCTGTCTTTTCTGATTACAACAGCAATCGAAGCCGCCAGGAAACCTGGCAGCTGGCATCAAATGTGCTTTGTTTCTTTTCAATAACGATTTCTGCTATTGCCCTGCTCGGCATGTACTTTTCAGATGCAATCGTCACCCTGCTCGCCCCCGATTTCTCGGCTGTCAGCGGCAAGCAGGAACTGACAGCGACGATGACGATAATTATGATGCCGTTTCTGCTTTTTATCTCTCTTTCAGCTGTCGTTATGGGCATGCTCAACACGCGCGGACATTTTTTCATTCCGTCGCTTGCGTCCAGTTTCTTTAACCTTGGTTCGATACTTGTCGGAACATCACTTGCCTTTATTCTGCCGCGATACGGTTATCCAGCAATCATCGGCATGGCATGCGGTACGCTGGCCGGCGGTTTACTGCAACTGGCAGTTCAGCTCCCTTCCCTGAAAAAAACCGGATTCACCTTCACGCCTCATCTCAATCTCAAAGATCTCGGTCTACAAAGGGTGCTTATGCTGATGCTTCCGGCGATCATCGGTCTGTCAGCCACCCAGATCAACATCTTTATCAACACTAATTTCGCTTCATCCTGCAGTGAAGGTTCCGTCTCCTGGCTCAATTATGCCTTCAGGCTCGTACAACTTCCCATTGGTCTTTTCGGAGTCGCGATATCAATTGCCGCCCTTCCCGTTCTGGCCTCCTTTGCCTCCCGAAAAATGCTTACCGAAGTGAGAACCGCCTTTGTCTCCTCCCTGACCATTGTCTTTTGCCTGACCATCCCTGCCACTTTTGGTCTTATCCTGCTTGCGGAACCGATCATAGCGGTCATATTTGAACATGGTGCCTTCACCAGCGCTGACACATCCGCGACAGCAACCGCCCTTTCCCTTTACGCAACAGGACTTTTCGCCTACTCTGCCAACAAGGTTATCGTTCCGGTTTTTTACGCGGTAAATGCAGCCAGATACCCGGTCATTGCCAGTTTTCTTGCCATTGCCATGAATATTCTCATCATCACCTTCACCATCGAACAATTTCAACACAAGGCCATTGCCTTTTCAACTTCGGCAACGATGGTGATCAATTTTCTTTTTCTGATGACGATTCTCTATTTTAAAATCGGTGGTTACTCGGTGAAACAATTAGTGGCAGGACTGGTGAAAATCATTGCCGCCGGGTTGGTGATGTGTGCTTTCCTGATAATCAGTTATCGTTATCTCGGTGATCTGTTTCAGGCTGATTTCCTTGTTCAATGCGGGACACTTGCCGGTTTTATTGTTGGCGGCGCACTGATCTATCTCCTGATGCTCAAAGTGCTGTCTCTGCCGGAATTAAACGAGATCAGCACACAATTCCGGCAGAGACTCAAACGCCCGGATGGTCATTGAACAGAGAGCTGCTCCCTGAGTTCAGCCACTTCCCTGCGTAACCGCTCAATATCTTCTTTTGAGGCAATATCCATCATTGCAACCGCCTTCTGGATCATTGAATCAAGCTGTTCTTTACATTCACTTTTGGATTCCTCCGATTTTTCCATCAGCTCTTCAACCAGCTTTTTCCCCTCCTGTTCTGACAGTTTTCCTTTTTCCACAAGCCCCCTGGCCACTTCTTCAACGGCATCTTTTGTCAAGGAAATCATGCCGATACCAGTAAACATTGCCTTCTTGGCAAGTTCTTTTATCATTTTTTTCTCCTTTTTTTCTGTCTAAACAAAAGAGCTGCCTGACTCCGGCTGCCAAACCGATAATAAAACACATCCTTTATTGCCTGTGGCAACAGACAATACTCGACAAAAGCGATATCAGCAGTCTGGTATAACAGATTTTTCGAAGGCATCTGCTAAAAACTGACTGACCTAATTAACCGGTTCTCCAAATGCATTCATCCGCTTTCCGGCAGCAACATCAACGGTAACATACATTTTCAGATAGGTTTTCCCGAGGGTGCCTCCAAATCCTTCACTCAAGGTAATCATGCACGTCTTGTTCGGTTTGATAAATGCCATCATGATTTCTTTGGAAGACGCCTCTCCGACCTGTTTCCATTTATGACTCTTCATCGATGAAATGACATAGTCTTTCAAAGAATTAATTTCTACCTTGCCTTCGAAAACAATGATTCCTCCCATAAACGAATCAGTTTTGATAGAAATACTCTGGTCTTTGTCCATTTCCATTTCCGATGGAATCTCTAGGTCATTAAAACTCCCAACGAAACTTGACAATGGCTCGATATTTGTAGACATCGGTGTTTTTGTCTGACTGGCACAGCCATTCATCATTAAACATACCGGAACAACAAAAGAAATGACAACAAAACGCACGAACGATTGACTCATGATCTCCTCCATTTTCAGCTAGTATTTATCGGCCTGTTTTTAAAGCCTGCTTATCTTACCCTGTAGAAATCCTGTTGGAAACACCATATTCATATTATCTATTAAAGTCCGTCAAAAAGGAGCCTCTTTTTTCTCACAGACCTCGCTATTCTTTTTCCAGCTTTTTATTAATATATCAACCCTTTTTATTAGCAGAACATCACTTGAGCAGCAGAGCAAAAACGAAAACGGCCAATACCTGTTTTCTTTTTATTCAATGAATCTGTTGCTTTTATAACAAAAGCCACATACTATCTGCAAAACAGCGGGGACCAGATTCGCAACCAGCACGTGTGCCGACGGATTGATAACGAGGTGATGAGCATAAAAGAGATTAAAATAGAGCGGTATCCGATAACCCTTGGTCAGTTTCTCAAATATTCGGCAATCGTCTCGGACGGTATGGAAGCCAGGGATATCATCGCCTCCGGAACAGTAGCAATCAATGGGGAGATAGATACGAGAAGAGGACGAAAACTGTTTCCAGGCGATACGGTTACGGTCGATACAGACCAGTATCAATGTTCCGGATCAGACGCTTTTGTTGAAAGAACCGGTTCTCGAACCAGGTGTAAGTCAGATGGATAAAAGACTTCCTCTTGAACATACCATTCCGCTTGCCGAGCGGATGCGACCGGAATCAATTGATGATTTTTTCGGCCAGCCTGATCTGCTCGGGGCCGGAAAACCGCTCGGAGAACTGCTCAAATCGGGACTGATCCCCTCCATGATTCTCTGGGGACCGCCGGGTACCGGAAAAACAAGCCTTGCCCGCATTATTTCACAGATGACCGGTGCCACTTTCATCTTTTTTTCCGCCGTCCTTTCAGGCGTGCCAGAAGTAAGGCGTATTGTTAACGAAGCCAGGGAACGAAGAAAGACCGATCCGAACGCAAAAACAATTTTTTTCGTCGACGAGATCCATCGTTTTAATAAAAGCCAGCAGGATGCGTTTTTACCGCATGTGGAGAGCGGTCTTTTTACCCTGATAGGGGCAACCACAGAAAACCCATCATTTCAGGTGATCGCCCCGCTGCTGTCCAGATGCCGTGTCCTTGTGCTCTCTCCCCTGTCTGAAGATGCGCTTCTGTCGATCCTGAACAATTGTCTCTGCTCAAAGGAAAAGGGACTGGGAAACTACCCGTTGGAAATCACCAGTGAAGCCCGTTCCTTTCTCCTCTCTTTTGCAGATGGAGATGCACGCCGGCTGCTGAACATGCTTGAAATAGCCGCGACCCTGGCGCTTCAGCAATCAACGGAAAAACAGCGGCCGGCCGTGATCGATCTTCAGACATTAGACCTGTCGTTACAGCAGAAAACACTACGTTATGACAAAAAGGGAGAAGAACATTACAACCTTATTTCTGCACTCCATAAAAGCCTCCGGGATTCCGATCCGGATGGCGCGCTTTACTGGCTCTATCGCATGCTTGAAAGTGGTGAAGACCCGCTCTATATCGCCAGGAGAATGATCCGCTTTGCCTCCGAGGATATCGGGGTTTCAGACCCGAACGCCCTCGTTCAGGCAATGGCCGGCCGGGATGCCTGCCACACCCTCGGTTTACCGGAAGGAGAACTCGCTCTGGCCCAGACCGTGATATATCTGGCAACTGCCCCAAAAAGCAACGCGTTGTACCGTGCCTCCAAAGCGGTCAAGAAGCTCATCAGCAAAACCGGCTCCCTTCCGGTTCCGCTTCATATACGAAACAGTCCTACCAGGCTGATGAAGGAGCTTGGCTATGGACAGGGCTATCAATACGCCCACGATCATCCTGACGCCCTTGTCAGTCAGAACCACCTTCCTGCCGAAATTGAAAACACGATTTTTTATCAACCAAGCACGAGAGGATATGAAGCCGTTATCGGTGACAGATTAAAGAAATGGAAAAAAATACTCAGCAAACGAAAATAACAAAGAATTCCGAACAAAACTGGAATCGTATCAGTTTATCCCTGTTATCAGCGCTGATACTCTTTTTTATCACATCATTCACTGTTCACGCTTCAACCGAAAGCCATCATTTCAATCTTTTTTTCTCGGGAAATCAGTTCGGCAAAACAAAGCCGGGTGGGTGAGGCGCCAACAAACTGGGCGGTCTGTCCAGAAAATCAGCAAAACTGAAGGAAATCGTCGCCAGGAGCGACACCCCTTCCTTTCTGGTTGAAGGCGGAAACTTTCTGTTTGACCGCATCTTGCTGCCGCAACCGATCGCCGATTCGACAATAAAACTTGGTAAAAAGATCCTGCGTGTCTACCAGGCCATGCACTATGATGCCATCGCTGTCGGACCCTTTGATCTTGCCTCCGGCTACGAACTGCTTGTATCCGCTCAGGCTAAAGAGCTTCCCCTTGTATCTGCCAACATCTATAAAAAAGACGGTACCCTGCTTTTTTCACCATACAGATCTGTTGAAAAAAAAGGGGTATCCATCGCCTTTGTCGGCCTGACTGATCCCTCCTCCATGTCAGCCGGGATAACCATATCAGATGGTATCGAGGAACTGAAAAAGCTGCTGCCGGAACTCGTGAAAACGCAGGATCTGATCGTTCTTCTTACCTCGTTCCGCCAGTCAGAGCTGAAAAAAACTATTGACCAGTTTCCGGATATAGACATCATTATCGGTGCAGATTACCGAATCGGCAATGACCGCAATCAGCTTCTTGGCACTGCTATTTATACCCAGCCCATCCGTCAGGGCAGGTTTCTCACCTACCTCACGATCAATTGGAACGGCTCACCGTGGCGTCAGCATAAAAATGAAGAGAAGGTCAGGTTGAACCAGCTTCTCAAGGCAGTAAACAGGCAATTGATCACAATCAAACCGAGAAAACAGGAAAGCAAAGAACATTTTGAACAGCGGAAGAAGGTTATCGTTGCAAACCGGAAAAAGATTCTGGCAGACATACACCGGATCAACCAGCAAAAACCGGTTGATCCTGAAGACAGATCAAGCATCTATTCCCTGGTTAAACTGCCACTCAGCAAAGATATTCCTTCAGATCCTGAAATTGACAGGATTTTCAACAAAAGCAGATAAGTATCTGCTTTTGTCAGGGGATTCTGCCAAGCACGGTTTATCCTGCCGTTCAAAGTGAAAACAATTTATTTCTGTCATGACTTCTTTACGGAAAAACAGTATATTGGTTCCGTGCTAACAACAATCCAGCTCAATCTCAACCAGGTCTGATACCATGGAAGAACAATCGGCTTCTACAAAAAGAAGACTTGACAAAAAACCGTCTGCTGCCTTGATTGCGCTTTTTTGTTTTATCATAATTACGATCGTCGGCTGTTTGTATTTTCTTTATCCACAGCAAAAGCCTGAAGCTCCACCAGTCATCGAGGAGCAGAATGGAGTAGAATCAGACGGAGACAAACCGGCAGTGATCAAGACAATTGAAACGGCAACGGGCGATGACGCTGCTCAGCAACCATCCGTCAACCCGCGCTCTGATAATCTGCAAAAAGGAAAAGAAGGCGCTGAACCGGTTTATAACAGTGATGCTTCTGAATCATCTGCTGCTTCGCCAGGATCTGAAGACAATACCGCTGCCGACAACAGCAGCCTTCCGGTACCGCCAACAGTCTGTGAAACTGCGGCTGCCAGCGTCGACATCTTTTTTGAAACCCTTGACAGCAGATCATATATCGACGATTTCGATATTCAGGAAAAAAGCAGTATCTATTTTCCGAAACTGATTCAGCGCCTTGTTGATAACCCGCCGGTGGTAACCGGAGAAACGGATGATCTGTTCACGGTCCTGAAAAACACCGCCCACTTCTTCCGGATTATCGGCAAGAAGAATATCACCATCCTGAAAGGGATCCTTGATCGTGAGAAACCAACATTTGAACAGGTACTTGCAGATTTTTACCTTCTGACCGGAGAAGGTAATTGTCTTCAGGACAGATATGGCCTGAAGATCAGTGATGAATCGCTGTATCGCTACGCCGGCTTTTTTCTTGATACCATCGGCGGACGCCTCTATCTCTTTCGTCGCGACTCGATGTCCCGTCTGGTGGTTAACTATTATGCACTGGTCATTATTGACCAGGCCAATCGTGACGGTCGAAACAGCTATGGCATCACTATTGCTGACCACATCGACAAACTGATAGACGAGATTGAATCAACGAACATTGAACTGCAGATGCGCGATCAATACCTTGAGAAACTCTACGATATGAAAGAGGCCTATCCATAATCCGCCCGCACCGGATATTCCCGTTTTACAAAATAGTGGCCAGACAAAATGGATCTGTCCAAAATATGGTCTGTTCAGAAAAAACCTTCTTCTGAAACAGACCACATCTTCTGACGGCGGACCAGCTGACAGGACAATCAGGGAGTGACCCTTACAGTGCCTGAGCTTACGGGAGACAGATCAAAGGTGTTATCCGCCTCCAGACCTGCCTGGTTAAAACTGCCTGTCGTGTCATTGACAATATCAATACCCCAGCTTACCCCATCTATCGTCAAAGTATTATCCTGAACAGTATTGGTGATGGCAGACATGGCGTCGGCAACGATAAATATCCCAGGAGCATTGTCGCCAGCAGTAGTAAACGCTGCGTCCGATATCGTGATCTCCGCATTGGTGGAATCATCGACATCGACAGCCAGCCCATAAGCATTATCGCCAACAGTGCTTATTACTGATTCCGATACCGTGATCTCCGCATTGGTAGAAGATATGGCACTAACACCTATCCCTAGAGAAACAATGCCAGGCAAGGTACCCTCTCCAGTAGTGGTAAGTGTTGAGTCCGATACCATAATGTCTGCGTCGGTAGAATTATCGGCAGAAACGAACATCCCAGGAGCATAGTCGCCAGCGGTGGTAAGTTCTGAGTCCGATACCATAATATTTGCGTTGGCAGAACTATTGGCCAGAACATACATCCCAGAAGCACTTTCGCCAGCAGTGGTTACCGCTGAATCCGATACCGCAATGCTTGCGTCAGTGGAATTGTCGACATTAACGTAGATTCCATGAGCATTTTCTCCAGCAGTGACGAACTCTGAGTCCGATACCATAATGTCTGCGCTGGCAGATTCCTCGGCCAGAACAAGTATTCCATAAGACAAATCTCCTTTGGTACGGACATGATTGTCTTCAGCTCGCAGGCTGATATCCCTTTTTTTTCTGATATCGGCATAAAGACCTGCTGACACTCTGAGTCCTGTACTGCTGTAGGCGGCAAAGTCTGTTGCGGTGGCATCAATATCCAGACGCCGGACCGTGGTCCCGGGAGCCATGGTAATAACCGGGGCAATGGAGACAATGGTACCAAAGACCTCCCCTGTCTTCTCAACCCTGACCCTGGTCGGCCTGATAACCGGTCGCCGCTCCGTTTGATAAACCCCGCCGCCATGGGTTGTCCATGAGATGGTACTGGTCAGGGTCTGGCCCTCTTGCAGAACCACCTGCTCATCGTAGGAAGAACCGCCATCATCAGGGGACGGACGGGAAACCGTTCCCCCCTTCTCATAGACAAAGATGGTCTTGTTTTCACCGGCCTGGTCTACCCCTTCCTGAATGGTATCATACGGGTTTTCATTGGTTCCGTCCTGGCCGTTCCGGCTATTATCGCCGTCAACAAAGGTGATATGATCGGCAAGCAGCAACCGCTCTTTCCTTCTCTTTTCCACCTGGCTGACTGTTACGAGGCGTCTGTCCCGGTTCTCCTGCCAGTCGCTTTCTTTTGTCTGCACCCGGACATCGCGGACGACCATCTCCCCGCGCATCCGCTCATCAAGATCGCGGTGCCGGGTTGACAACAGACCCGCCTTCACCCCCTCCCAGCTCAGATCGGCACTCAGCGGGATCTGCAGGCGAAAACCGACAAAATAGTCGCTGTCATTCAACTCCTTGTCCTCAAAGACCTCGGCGTCAAGGGTCAGCCAGGAACCGGTCCGTACCTCGATCCGGCCCCTGCCCCCGGAAAGATCCTCACCCAGCGGGTTGTCATAATCATAATAACCGGCAAAAAGACGGACTTCCGGGCCAACGGGAAACGGCAGCTTGCAGCCAATCTCGGTATCCCAGCCATCGAGTCCGGCCTCATACTGTTCGAACAGCATATCGGTTATGGTCGTCGTCGTTCGTGTTGTCCGTATCCGTTCACTGACGATTTCATGATTGGTCGCAAAAGGCCGGCTAAAACCGCTATAACTGACCCGGGTGGACGTTTCTGTCGAACGCCGGCCATAGCTGCCGATCACTTCCCTGTCGTTATCGGCATCGTAATAGTTGGCCCGGAAATCGATATAATCGGAAAACAGCTCCAGGCCGACTCCCCACTGGTTGAAACGGTTATCATGTTCGGACTCGCGACTGTCAAAATAACCGTTCACCCCGCCGATCAGCCAGCCGGTCAGCTTATGCCGGTAGCCAAGGCCGATATTCAACTCGTTTTCATCACCGTCCTTCAGTGAAAGGCGGGGGTTAACAAATAAAATGTTGTCGGTGGTGGTAAAAAGCGGATAAATCAGATCGGAATAGCCCTCGACCATATCTTCGCCCAGGCGCATACCAAAGCTGAGATACGGCGTCTTTTCCGGTGCAGGGCCAGTGGCAGCAGCTATTTGTGGTAGAAAACAAAATGAAGTCAGTAAAAAAAGGCAGCTTCTAGTGAGGATCTTCATATCTATTCCCCTTTTCTGGTTTTTAAATAGCTGAACCTCTCTGAAAAAAGCCTGTTATTTTTTATTTGCTCTCTTTTCCACCATTTCAGGCGGGTTGAATGCCCGCAGCTCGGGTTAACTGTCACATGAACTGCCTCGTATATATCCGGGAAAAACATCATACATCTAGTCAGTTAGAAAAATGACGACTGATACAAAACCATATAAAAAATAGCAGAGTGCGTCAAGGTTTTTACTGAAAAAAAATGGAGATATAGTAAGTGATACGATCAGGTTGATAATCCTGATTCTGGTTGCTATCCATCTGCAGCCTTGCTTTACTCACCCTAAATGTATCCGTATACATGAAGATCGACAGCAGTACCGTCATCCTGAACGGGAACTGATTGTTATTTAATACAATAAGCAACCTTTCCATATCTCTGTTCATAAAGGAGACAAAAGGTGTCCCTGTTCTCTGCAACGACTTCGGACATCAGCTGTTTTTATTCGTTGAGCACTCTTTCTTTATCTTATGTACCAAGACAGGCGAAATTGGTTCACACAAAAAAGACAATCAATGAATATGATGAAAAAGAGGTAACGATTTGTTGCTTTGAAACTACGATTATAGTGTGAGAACAACAACTGATCATCTAAGCTTTGATAATTTGTTCTATGCGTGCTGCCAGGAACGCGATGACAGTGGGTTCGTTGAAGCAGATCTGCAGGAGCAATTTGAAATCAGTCGCTCTCCTCTGAGAGAAACCTTTCGCGAGCTGAAAAAAAAGAAGCTGGTGGAAATCGCCGGAAAACCTTTTTCAGGACAATCACCAGAAAGGATATCGGGGAACATTTTCCCGTTAATGCCAAACGGGATATTCTGGCGGCAGGCATAACTGTCACCCGAAACTGTCACCCGAATATCTCCTCCACACTGAACCAGATGCCGAAACGGTAACGAACCTGGGCAGCCATCATAGTGATATCGCTCTTGACCGTTTCATCACGTATCTTGAAACGTATGAAAAGGGGTAAAACAACCTCGAAAGGTTTCCCCTCTCTACAAAAAACAGTATTCAGCCTTTTTCTTCCAAGATATCAAAAAGACCGGTGATCGTTTGCTGCGAATCAATGTTTCGCACCCATGCAACCATCTTGTCGCACCGTTTTTTGCCAAGTACCGGTAATGACAGGGACTGATATTTTTCAATCAACTCCTTCCATGAAAGTGGGTTTTCAGGGTCACCTTTAGGGGAGTACAGCCTGCACCGATAACTCGCACCCGTTTTGGTTTTAATCACAACCTCCGAAGGCCATTTTCCGGGATAATCCTTTTCCAGTTCAGGATTGTCGACACAGACAACCCGACGCATCAGGTTCTGGATCACCGGGGAATTGATATTTTCAAGACAATACTGATCAATAAAAGCCCGGCCGTGAACAAGAGCCACCGCTGCACCAAAAGGCATACTGAACTGAGCATCAACAATGCTTTTGGGCTGTCTTTTCATTTCTTCAGGTTCGGCGACAAGAGCCTTACCCGCCTGCAGGACGGCAATATGAAGCTCCTGGACAGCTTCGGGTCGCAACCCGTTTTTCCTCTGCAATTCGAGAATACAGTCAATCGCACCCTGCTTATAACGACAACAGGCATGCGGTTTGATGCTTGTTCTCATCACCTCATACGGCGTGCCCCATCCATGCAGTACCTTTGCGGGGTCAGATACAGATGAATAGGCACGCAGAAAACCGTGGGTGCCTTCAAAGATACTCATCGGCCCCGTATATCCTTCTCTGGCCAGCAGGGCAGCTAACAAACCAGAATGAGCGGCCCATCCAGCATGAAACCGTTTGGTTAACGAACCATCCGCAAGAAATTCAAGTGAACCGGCTGCCTGACTTCCAGCTATTCCCAACCCTCGTGCAGTCTGCTCTGAACTCAGCCCCATAATCTTTGCAGCGGCCAGTGCCGCTCCAAAAGTGCCACAGGTTGCTGTCGGATGAAATCCCTGATCATAGTGAGCAGCAGGGTCAAGGGCGATACCGAGCTTTACCGTTATCTCGTAACCGGCGATTATTCCTTCAAGAAAACGTGTAGCCGGACAATTCGACAGAAGTGCCGCAGCAATAGCTGCCGGTATCACGGCCACTCCCGGATGCAGGGAAGCATTGTTAACCACATCGTCAAGTTCCAGTGAATGGGCGGCTATGCCGTGAGCCAGAGCGGCAAATGGGGCCTCGGCACAAATATCGGTACCAATAACAGCCTGTCCCTGCCGAGGATGATGAAAGGATTCAAGAAAACGGTGAACCACCCGTGCTGATTCCGACCGGGAACCGCGAATCACGACACCAAGGTGGTCAAGCAGCAGATATTTGACCCGATCCCGGATTTCAGCATCTATGTCATCGTAGGTCAACTGAGTGGTTCTTGTGGCAATAATTCGGGCAAGTTCCATGATGTTCGCTCCTGGATCTTCATTGCGTACAAAAGATATCGACGCCCAACCACCAGCATCGTATTCGACCAACCCGTCTTCTTTATTGAAAAGAACCGGCCTTCGCCAACGCGATAAAATGTGCGATATCAATTTCCTTGGGACAGACAAAGGTACAGGCCTGGGAGGAGTGACAACGATAGACCCCCTGCTCGCTGTATAGAGATTTGAAACGCTCCTCTTTTTCCTGTTCCCGGGGATCCATCACTCTCACAATCGTTGCCAGCATCGCGTTTGGTCCCAGGAAATGAGCGGTTCCGCTGATACAGGCGGAAGTACAGCAAAAACAATTAATACACCGGGTGGCTGACACATAGCGTTCCATTGACCGGGGATCGATCATATGGACCTGATTATGCTCTGCCGGCGGTTTGGGGTTGATGATATAGGGTTTGATCCGGTCGAGACGCTGGTAGGCTCTCTCCGTATCAATGACGAGATCACGTATCACCGGGGCCACATCCAGCGGGGCAAGGTCAAAGGAAGTGGAACCAAACAGCGCGACAGCGTTTTCCACGAGAAGCTCACAGGCCAGCATCGGACGGCCATTGACCTTCACGGAACAGGTACCGCATTGCCCATGTTCACAGGAAGACCCCCATGCCAGACCGGGATCCAGTTCTTCATTAATCTTTCGCAACAGATCGACAAAGCGCATAATCCGACCCGCCTTCAGCCGATAGCTCTGCTGCCAGGATCGGTCCTCGTCCGGATCATAACGATGAATGTTCAATCTTATATCGTAATCTGCCATATCGTTTACCAGCTCTTGTCTGAAGGAAAGCGGTTTGAGACATCCAACATTAATAGTGACGCTCAATAATACCGAATTGTTTATAATGCGGGCCGCCTGCCTCGAAAATACTCATATCGACCGCTCTTTTCCCGAGTTTCATATCCCCGAAATCACCCATACGGACGAGCGTATGATAGGTGAACGTATCCTTACGCTCTGGAAAGTCATCGCGAAAATGTGCTCCCCTCGACTCCTGGCGATGCAGGGCCGCCTGGGTTATGGTCATGGCCACAGCCAGAAGATTATCAATTTCCCAGCGCTGAACAAGTTCCTGATTCATGGTCAGCCCCTGGGACCCCATTGCGGTTTTCCTTACCCGATCTTTGAGTTCATGCAAAATCTCCACAGCTTCACGAAGCCCTTTTTCGGTACGAAAAACTCCGGCTTTTTCCGTCATTGTTCGACGCATCACGGTGCGGATTCGAGCAATATTGTCCTGTCCTGATGTGTTGAAATAAGCGGCAAATCTTTCACTGAATCGCACCGGTTGCATCTCGATGAGCGCACCTTTGTCAACATGCAGTTTTTTGATGATCTGTCCTGCTGCCCGTTTGCCCATGGTAATCAGTTCAAGAATGGAATTGGTACCCAGACGGTTGAACCCGTGAAAACTGGCCGCGGCACATTCTCCAACAGCGTATAATCCTTCAACACGCTGCTGTCTTGCATTTTGCACCTGACCAGACTCGTCGGTAGGAATCCCACCCATATGGTAATGATTACTGGGTCGAACCGGACAAAGCTGAGACCGGGGATCAAGGTTGACATAACGCTTAAAGAAGGTATTTACTTCCGGAATCTGATTGTCATGCACCTCGTCAGGAAGGTGACGCAGATCGATCCAGACGTGTTCGATCTGATGATCTGGATTCATAACCCCCCGCCCTTGACGAATTTCAGATTCTATTGCACGGGCCACGAGATCCCGCGGCGCCAGTTCTTTCATTTTCGGTGCATATTTCAACATAAAAGCTTCTTCATCCCGATTACGCAGGACTCCTCCAACCGAGCGCAGGGTCTCGCTGGCAAGGATACCTGGACCAACAATTCCAGTCGGATGAAACTGAACCGCTTCCGGATCCATAACCGGCAGTCCTGCCTCCAGAATCAGGGCTAACCCGTCTCCGGTATTTTGACGGCAATTAGTCGTCACCTGAAAGACCTGACCGCATCCACCGGAAGAGAGAACTGTAGCGCGGGCGTTGATCTGTACAAAAATTCCAGTTTTCTGCTCAAATATAACACATCCGCCACAGGTTCTACCTTTCAGCAAAAGCTCGACCACCACACATTGATGGATAAAGGTAATTCCCCGTTTCAACGATTCCCCCCAGGCAGTATCCATGATTCCCTTTCCGGTCCGGTCTGCTTCGAATACGGCACGATAGGCCGAGGCCTTGCCAAAATCACGGGTATGTCCGCCAAACGTGCGTTTACTCAACCGTCCCTGCTGATCACGGGAAAAATGCATGCCACGGTTTTCCAGCCAGAGAATCTCTTCCCAGGCCCCTTCGCATATGCTGCGCACGACATTCTGATCAGCGGTACAATCGGACCCTTTCCAGGTATCAAACATATGAAAAAGAGGATCATCATCCGGGTCTGCCGGATCGACGGCAGCCAAACCGCCCTGGGCAGTGGACGTATGCGATTTCTGGGGATGAGCGACCTTGGTCAGAGCGATTATCCCGGTATTTGGCTTTTTCTCGAGAATTTCCGCGGCACAACGCATTCCGGCACCTCCTGCCCCAACAACCAGAACATCACAGGTAAGCGTACGCTCTATCTGCATCGTTCTCTTCATCATCGCTCTCCCTGATATCCTTTTTCTCCTTGTCAAATCAGCATCTGTTTACCGTCATCGTACTGACAGAGCCAGGTACCACCGTCCTAGACGGAGATAATCAAGGTCAGACCAATCCAGAAAAAAATCATATTCAGTAAGGCAATAAGCGCCATGACTGCCGCTTTCACAAAAGATCCAACGATATAATCCCGGCAGATGGAAAACAGCCCATAGGTGCCATGAAACAAGATCCCCGCCATCAGCGAAAAGTCAACGAGCTTGATCAAAAAGATGTTCATTCGCGTGGTAATGACCTGAGCATCATGGCCAATAGCCGGATTCAGATGCATAAAAACCATATGCGCCGGTACCATCAAAAAGAGAAATGCTCCGGTAACACGCTGTAATTTCCAAGAAAAGGAAGCCGGTGACTGGACCAGCTTCTGTATTGTGATCAAACTGACACAAAGTGCGGCAGCCCCCGTATACCCCCAGAAAAAGGGAGCGGATACGGTCTGTCCTCCGGTAGCCATCGTTACGGCCAGCAAACCGCAATACAAGAAGGACAGACCCAAAACCCACCGAATCAGGATACGGTTCTGCCGATTTTCAAAAAGTTCATAGAGTAGCAACCGGCCACCATTCACCGCATGAAAAATGACAGGAACGGCCAGCAGCCATTCAAGAACAAAAAAGGGACCCCGCTGAAAGGTTTTCATTGTGGCGTTAAACGATTCCGGGTTATTCAGTCCGGACATGGTAAGGATATGAAAGCAGACATAGAGCATCAATAATACGCCCGTTATTCGATGCATCCAGGAAATGATAAAAGACCAGCCGCGATTCCGGGCCAGATTACGGAAAAAGAGGAGACCATCGCCGTTACTTCTGTCAATGCTGGAAGCAGATCTCGTCATTGCCTTCTCTCCCGCCGAATCAGAGCGTTTTTCTCAACAGCTCCCTTTTAGATCAAGCAACACGTTTATCGACATACCTGTTGTCGACACTTTGTAGTATGTTTTTTATGCTCCGTCAATAAAAAGGAATATAGAGACGTAATCAACAGAACCTTGAGGGAAATGACCATACCCAGCCATTATGTTCCGTTATTCAGAGAGATGAACGGGCCCCTCTTTTTTTCCATACTGCCAGGAGCAGCAGTGAATAACGGCTCTTTCAGCCGATAAACAAAAGTGCACTATTGACACAGCCAATCAGAAATCCGAGAAGGGCTCCGAAAAGATTGATATATTTGAATTGTTCTTCCATAATGGATAACAGCAGCCGTTCAAGCCGCAGCAGGTCAAAGGAGTTGATCCGGTCGGTAACAATCTTTCTGATACCAAGAGATTTTACCACACCGGGGACCTCTGATACCAGAATAGTGGTGAGCAGCTGCTGAGTTGATCGACACAGTCCCTTCCGGACACCCTCGGGAACCTGGTTCATCAATGGGCCGATCGGTTTCTGCAGCAAATCATCAATGATGGTGTCGACAAGGGTGTCGAGTGACTGCCGGGAATTACCGGAGCGCATGGCCACAAGCGTCTTGTCGGCTATCAGTTCACTGATTCCTGTCCCTTTTTCTGTTCCCGCCAGGTGGGTGATAACTGCTCCGACAGTTTTTTTGCCGTCATCCAGCTCCTCTTCCAGACCGGATTTTATCAGCAGGGTAAGACGGGATATCGTTTCAGGATCATTCAAAAGCAGCAGAAGAGTGGTGGATAACTGATCACAAAACGATGAAATGGCAGTAGGATCGAGGGAAGCTCCCAGTTTTTTGATATCGGTCTGCATAAGCGCAACGGCTCTGGCACGTAAGAACTGCTCCACCTTTTGCTGTACCCTCTCCTCTGACAACAGGCGGGTAAAATCATTTTCATCCCGGTCCAGATAGGTTCTGATCTTCTCTTCCACCATATCCATATCAAGGAATCCCTGAATCATGGCGGCCATCGGCCCAAAATTCTCGATGAATGCTTCGATTGCGTTTTTGACCGCGTCGATGATTCTATCCTGAACAGCGGGTTCTCTGGTCAACTGAATTGTCCTGTCAACAAGAAAGGGCGCCTGTGCGGCAATGGTCTCTGTTATCATATCGACAAGGGCTTTCGGCAGGATATCGTCAACAGATGCTTCACGATCTACCGCTGCCGTTGTCTTCTCAATGACAAAGCCTTTCAGGTTCTCTGAAAACGCAGCACTTTCAGCAAAAGAACGCAATGCACTTTCAACAGATCCATACACCCTTTCACGGACTTCAGACGGTACCAGATCCCCGATGGGAGCATCCATAATTTCCTGAACAGATCGAGCAGTCATATCCCTTATCGTCTGTTCACCTCTTTGGGAAAAAAGAAAGGAGTGCACCATCTCTTTTATCTGAAAAGCAATGGCTTTCCGGGCACCAGCAACATAAGGGAGATATGGTGACGGAATCAAAGAGGGCAGCGGGCCAAGATCCCGCTGCATAAACGAAGCCAGTTTCTCTTCCAGCAATCGAGAGAGATGGTCCTGAAAGGCCCTTTTCTGCAAACCGTTGCCGATTTCTGAGCTGGTAAGCAGATGCTCCCCGACCATCTCGCCGATATTTTCTGCCAGTTCATATCGTTTGGAGGGAATGACTCCGGGGGTCATCGGCAGGTGGAATGGCCCTACATACCATTTTTTCAGTGGCCGAAAGAGCATTCTGATGGCCACCCTGTTCGTCAGATAACCAATAAAGGCACCAATAAGCGGCGGTGCCGCCCAGGGAAGCAGTGCCAGTATCTCAGGAGAAACGAGTGACATAATCGATCAGTTCAGCCGGTGTATTGATAATCAGTTTCGCTCCACTCTGCTGTAATTCCTGGACCGTTCGATAGCCCCAGGATACGCCAACCGGCAGCATCCCTGAACTAACCCCCGTCTGCATATCGACATTTGAATCACCCACAAACAGGCATGACCCGGGTTCAACACCGATACCGGCAGCGATGGCCAGGGCTTCCTGAGGATCAGGTTTTACCGGTACGCCATCCCGCTGACCGCGGACCTTTTTAAAGAAGGCGTCCGGAAAAAAGGCCGAAACACACTTTATCGTAAACGGCTCCGGCTTGTTTGAAAGAATCGCCGTAATGATACCGCGTTCCTCCAGTTTCTCCAGCATTTCGATGACACCATCGTATGGCCTGGTTTTGTTGTTCCATCTGCTCTGGTAAATGGTTCTGAATTCCCGGGCATACGAGCGGATTGCTTCCTCACTGCTTCCTTCCGGAAACATTCTCCTGATCAGGGTCATCAGGCCATTACCAACAAAATCATGGTACTGGCTGGCGGCATAAGGTGGCAGTCCGTTTCTTTCAAGGAGCAGATTGGCGGAATCGGCAAGATCATCAATGGAATCCAGTAATGTCCCGTCCAGATCAAAAATAACAGCTTGTATGGTCTTGTTACTCATCGGTTTATCTCTTTTCTGCTTATCAAAAAAGTCCCATCAAAAAGCATGAACATGTCTTCAGGAACCTGGCCTGGTTCTGGCAGCACTATACTCCGGAAAAAGATATTTTCAATGCAATGAGAGAATAACACCTGCTTTTTCTTGATCGCAGACGTTCTTTATTGATTTTCTGTCTTGTATCATTAACAGAATGCACCTATAGATAGATCAGAAAGCAGCAGGATAAAAAATAAAGAGTGTGTTATCATGAAACGAGCATGAACAATGAAATGTACCGTTCTTATCATAGGAGCCGGTCCCGGTGGTCTCCGCTGTGCGGAGCACTTGTCTGAAAATGGTATCGACTGCGTTGTTCTCGAAAAAAACAGGATACCCGGCCAAAAAATCTGCGCCGGTGGTATTACCTGGAATGGCCTGATCGAAAGAATACCCGAGAAGCTGATTGAGCGTAGCTTTTCGGAACAGACCATCACCACACCGCTTCAAGACATCAGAATCTCATCACGTCATCCTCTTGTCGCGACGGTCAATCGTCAAAAGCTGGGACGATTTATGACCGGCTGCGCTCAGAAAAACGGTGCCAGAATTATCACCGGTGCCCGACTTGTACAGATCGAAAACGACCGGGTTGTCTATCTGAAGGAAGAGAAGACATACCATCTGTCTTTCGATTACCTGGTTGGAGCGGATGGCTCCCGGTCCCTGGTTCGCCGGTTTATCGGTCTTGGTGTCAACAAAGCCGGTATTGGTATCAATTACACCCTGCCCGTTTCCAGACCCCGTATGGAATGGCATTTCGACCCGTTCAAGTTCGGTTCCGGGTACAGCTGGATATTCCCGCACGCTGACACAACATCTGTTGGCGTCTATTACAGCGGTAAAAAAATCAGTACAGGAAAACTCAACAATAGATTACACTCCTGGGCCCGTTCAAAAGGTATCGATCTCAGTTCGATTTCGGCCCGGACTGGAAAAATATCGTATGATTACCAGGGTTATCGGTTCGGCAGGTTTTTTCTGATTGGTGATGCAGCAGGTTTTGCCTCACCACTGACCGGTGAAGGAATCTATCCGGCATTTATCTCTGCCGAGGCAGTCGCCGGACAGATCAGGGGCAGCCACGCTGCATCGGCCGCTCTTGAAAAGATGGTTCTCAAACACAGACGCCATGAAACCATGATAAAAATGGCCGAACGTAACCGGATGAGTGCTTTTGTCCTGTCTGAATTGTCTGGATTGCTGCTCAGGTTCAACCTCGTATCATTTAACTCGTTTGAAATGAGCTAGCTCCTTTATCTGCCATGAAAACTGCACGTTTGAAAAAAAGGGAGAAAACAATACTGCTCAATATCTGCTTTGCGGTACTCTCGCTTGCTCTTCTCCTTTTTCTGTTACAGGCACCGGAAGAAACGACATCGCCACTGCCCGACGACCAGATTCATGCCCGGTTTCATCTGATCAGGAGCAAGAGGGAAGCCGACAAACACTGCGCTTCCTGTCATTCAGAAAACGGTGAATCACCACTGCCTGACGGCCACCCTCCTCCATTCAGATGCCTGTTCTGCCATAAAAGGAATTGAGTCATCAACCATCAAGGCTTTTTTTCGTAATTTCGAAAACATCTGTTGACGGATTGGCAGAAAGGATCCTTTCAAGCTGCTGTTTCATCAGCTCCTGCAGCCTGTCCTCATATCGTCTCCAGGCAACAAGAGGACTGACCAGCCGCGCGGCAATCTGCGGGTTGAGCCGATCGAGTTCAATTATCATATCGGCAAGAAACCGGTAACCGTCTCCGGATTCAGTATGAAATCGCGCGTGATTGGCAGCAAAGGCGCCGATCAGGGAACGCACCTTGTTTGGGTTTTTCATTGAAAAGGCAGGGTGCTCCATCAATCTCAGGACCCGTTTAAAGGTGGATTCTGCCCGTGATGATGCCTGGATGGCAAACCATTTGTCCATTACCAGCGGTTCAGTACGCCATATCTGCTCGAAATGGTCAATCAGTTCATCCTTTTCATCATTGTCAAGATGGGAAATAACGGAAAGAGCGGCAATCCGATCGGTCATATTGGATGCCTGATAATAATGGCGGCAACAGCGAGCGACCGCTTCTTTTTCAACTTCCGCTCCGGCCAGCAGATACCCGAGACAGCAGTTTCTCAGGCTTCTCCTGCCTATCTCTTCCGCTGTCAGGAGACAGGTGGAGCCTGCCCCGTTCTTTTCATAGATTTCAACAAAATTCTGGCGAAGCGTATCGGCCAGAGTGTCGGTGACAAAACGCACTGCCCGGTGCAATGCTGACGGATAGACCACCTCCACACTCTGGACCAGGTATGATTCAGCCGGCAGGGTCAGCGCCCGGGCGGCAAGGGATTTGTCAAGCAGCTCATCAGTCAGGTTCCTGCTGAAGGCAGCAATAAATGACTGGTCAACCGCAGGTACGTGTCTCTTCCGAAAAGCATCCTCGACCTGTTTGATAACCATTTCAGCAAGGGTAAAGGCGGCATCCCAGCGGTTAAAAAGATCGGTATCATGCCCCATCAGAAAACACAATCTGTCTGTGTCGTTAAAGCGATTGGTTCTGACCGGCGCTGAAAAACCGCGCAGAAGTGAAACAACAGGCTCTTCAGAAAGCCCGGTAAAATGAAAGGACTGCTCCTCTTCTGTCAACTCAAGAAGAATGCCGTCTGCCCTTTTTTCATATGCACAGGTAACCGTCGAGCTCAAATCGTTACCGTTATGATCGAGAAGTCCGGTGACCAGTGGCATATGAAATGGACGTTTCCTCCTTTTTTCCGGTGTTGGCCTGGTTTCCTGTCTTATCTTCAGGGTCAGTCTTTGCTGATCCTGATCCCAGAACGATTTGACCTGCAGAAAAGGGGTACCTGCCTGATCATACCATCTCTTAAACTGTTCGAGATCGACAGCTGACGCATCGCTCATTGCAGCAACAAAATCGTCACAGGTAACGGCCTGCCCATCATGCCGTTTGAAATAAAGATCCATTCCTTTCCGAAACAATTCAGGCCCGAGCAGGGTATGGATCATCCTGACAACTTCGGCACCTTTATTGTAAACGGTTACCGTATAAAAATTATTTATTTCAAAATAGCTTGAGGGTCTTACCGGATGAGCCATCGGACCGCCATCTTCCTTAAACTGGAACTGCCGGAGAAGACGAACATCGTCAATGCGCTGGACTGCCCGTGAATTCATATCGGCGGAAAATTCCTGATCCCTGAAGACGGTGAGCCCCTCTTTCAGGCTCAGTTGAAACCAGTCACGACAGGTGACCCGGTTTCCGGTCCAGTTATGGAAATACTCATGGGCAATGACCCCTTCTATATCGAGATAATCCTGATCGGTCGCCGTCTCCGGAGAGGCAAGGACATATTTTGAGTTAAAGATGTTCAGCCCCTTGTTTTCCATGGCTCCCATATTAAAATCGTCAACGGCGACGATCATATACCGGTCAAGGTCATACTCGAGACCGAAAACCTCCTCATCCCATTTCATTGCCTTTTTCAGGGATTGCATGGCGTGGCCACATTTATCCCTGTTTTGCTGCTGAACATAGATTTCAAGGTTGATGAGCCGACCCGAACGGGTCGTAAAGGTGTCTGATACCGAAACCAGGTCGCCGGCAACCAGAGCAAAGAGATAACAGGGTTTCGGGAATGGATCTTCCCAGACACAGAAGTGTCTGCCCTTTTCCAGACGACCACTGGAGATCAGGTTTCCATTGGCCAGCAGCACCGGATATTTTTTCCGGTCCGCTTCGATTCTGGTTTTGAATCTGGTCAGGACATCCGGGCGATCCTGATAGTAGGTGATTCTCCTGAATCCTTCGGCTTCACACTGGGTACAAAAGTTCCCTGACGAGAGGTAAAGACCGCTCAACTCCGTGTTCTGCTCCGGATTGATACAGGTGGTAATCTCAAGGGTGAACCGTTCCGGAAGATTTCGAAGGAGAAGCCGCTTCTCCTGTACCTCATAATCTGCTTCTGCCGGTTTCTCTCCATTAACGAGAAGCGTAAGCAGCTCGACCGCTTCTCCATCGAGCGTCAACGGGGTGGTATCGCCATTGTCAGAGCGTTTTTTATAAACGGCACGATTATAAACGATGGTTTCCCGACTATCGAGCTGAAAGTCAAGATACATTTCCTCAACGAGAAACGATGGTGGCTGGTACGCTGAAAGCAGTATCGGATTGTGTTTTGTCTTTTCCACGGTGGTCCCTTTTCTTCATTAACAGATATAGATGAACGGCCTTCGATTCTGTTGACTTTGGCAGTTATTTAATTATAGTTACACACCCTGTATACTACCTGACAGTGAAGCTCTGTAACCCGATAACAACAAACCAGTCCGAGAATAACGCAGATGATCACTATAAACGAGCATTATCATAAACTTCAAGCCTCCTATCTTTTTTCCGATATAGCAAAAAAAGTCAGCCGTTACCAGAAAAGCAACCCGGACAAGGAGATTATCAAACTCGGTATTGGCGACGTTACCAGACCCCTGCCCCCGGCATGTATTGCCGCCTTTCATCAAGGCGTTGCTGAAATGGCTGACGAATCGACCTTTCGCGGCTATGGCCCGGAACAGGGATATGAATTCCTCAGAGCGTTAATTGCCGAAAATGATTTCCGTTCACGGGGAGCAGCCATTGAAGACGACGAAATCTTCATCAGTGATGGCGCGAAATGTGATACCGGCAATTTTCAGGAACTGTTCAGCACCGATATACGGGTGGCCATCCCCGATCCGGTTTACCCGGTCTATCTCGACACCAATGTCATGGCGGGCAGGACCGGCGCTTTTGTCAACGGCCGCTTTGACGGTATCACCTATCTTGAATCGACCAGAGAAAATCAGTTCATCCCCGCTCTGCCCGCGCGGGCGGTAGACCTGATCTATCTCTGCTTTCCCAACAACCCGACCGGCTCAACCATTGGCAGAGAGGAGCTGAAGGCTTGGGTTGATTATGCCAGGAACCATAAAGCGTTGATCCTTTTTGATGCCGCCTATGAATCGTTCATCAGAGATACCCGGCTGCCAAAATCCATTTTCGAGATAGAAGGCGCGGAGGAAGTTGCGGTCGAATTCAGGAGCTTTTCCAAAAGCGGCGGTTTTACCGGTACACGATGCGCGTATACCGTTATTTCAAAAAAATGCAGGGTGTATGACCCCAACGGCAGAGCTCACTCCCTCCGCAGCCTGTGGAACAGACGACACTGCACAAAATTCAACGGAGTTTCATACCCGGTTCAGAAAGCTGCAGCGGCACTTTACAGCCCTGAAGGAAAAGCGCAGTCACGGGAACTGGTTGACTACTATCTGAGAAATGCAAAACTGATACGCTCTGCAATGAGTACTCTCGGATATGATTGTGTCGGCGGCGACAATGCACCATATATCTGGATAGACGGCAGGGCTGATTCCTGGAAATTCTTCGATCTTCTACTTGAAAAAGCCGGCGTGGTCTGCACTCCGGGAGCAGGTTTTGGCAGATGCGGTGAAGGCTATATCAGGTTATCCGCCTTTAACTCATTTGACAAGGTCAGCGAGGCCATGAAACGGATCAAGGAATCGATTTGAGCTGTACTGCGCCCTTGAGCGGGAAGTAACACCATAAAAAAACAGGTTTTACTGCTGATCAATCGAGACCGGTCTGAAACTGATTTTCTCCTCTTTTCCGTCCATTTCCCGGATCGAACGAATAACGAAATGCTCGTTCAGCCAGGACAGGACACCGTCCACCAGCCGCTCAGGAGCCGAGGCACCGGCTGTTATCCCTATCCGGTGGACGCCTTCAAGCCAGACAGGATCAATATCCCGGTAATCGTCAATCAGATAGCCCCTGCATCCCGACTGGACAGCGACCTCTTTCAGCCGGTTTGAATTTGAGCTGTTCTTCGATCCGACAACAAAGATAAGATCGCTGCTGCGGGCAAGCGTCTGCACCGCGTTCTGCCGATTCTGGGTTGCATAACAGATATTAGACCGGTTTGGCCCGGTGAGATGTTTAAATCTCTTTTTCAGAATGGCACGGATAGCAGCACTGTCCTGCTGACTCAATGTCGTCTGCGTAACATAGGCAACTTTCTCAGGGTTCCTGACCACAACCGTTTCAGCTTCATCTGTATCGGCAACGATATGAACCCCGCCGGTCACTCTTCCCGCGGTGCCAACAACTTCCGGATGACCGTGATGGCCGATAATGATCACCTCATATCCCTTCTGCTGATATTGTTCTACCATTCGATGAATACTGGTGACCAGGGGACAGGTGGCATCAATGGTAACCAATCCAAGCCGTTCAGCACGCTTTTCTATATCGACCGAAACACCGTGGGCACTGAAGATACAGATCTCTTTTTCCGGTATTTCCGAAAGATCAACGACAAAGTGAACACCGCGGGCCTCGAGCTCTTTGATCACATGCCGGTTGTGTACAATTTCATGGAGAACATACACCGGCCTGCTCACCTTTTTCAGTGTCAATCTAACGGTTTCTATGGCTCTCACCACACCGGCACAGAAACCTCTGGGTGAAGCGAGGACTATATCAATCTGCTGGATCGCCCCCCCGTTCATTTGAGCTGTTTCCTCGATGATATTTTCTCCTTACTGATTGGGAACGATCATCACCGGAATATTCGCATAACGGGAAACTCTTCTGGCCGTAGAACCGGCAACATCGTTCCCCAGGATAACCCTAGTCGATTTACCCACGATAACCAGATCCACCTTATACTTTTCGGCAGCCTTGAGAATCTCTTCACTCGTCTTACCGCTGACCACCAGTACCTCCTTGACATTGATGCTGCCAAGGTTATGGCTGTCCATCTCTTCTTCACAGAACCGGGCAAGCCGTCTTTTCATCGTGGCAAGAACTTCTCGCATGCCGTCCTGGTAAACATTTTTTGCAGCATCATGGTCAAGATAGGTGTCAACCACCGTGCGCATCGCCTGACTCATAGGTTCTACGACATGAATCATGATGATCTGGGCGTCATACTTCCGCGCCATACTCAGGGCGGTTCTGAAGACAGGCCGAGTTTTCTTGCCAAGATCAGATGCGTAAAGAATGGTCTTGTAATCAGGTAGTGACGGCATGTGTTACTCCTTTTTTATTGATGAACAGACCTGCGGACAGCTCCAGATAATACCCCTTCTGTTCGTGTTTTACCAGAGAGAAAAAAGGGGCTGCAGTGTCACCTGCACCCCCTTTAACACCCCTTTTGACGTCTGCAATTAATAGCCTTGCAGTTTATCGATCAATTCCGGCAGGAACAGAGAGATCTGCGGAATATAGGTAATCATGATCAGGAACAATAAAAGGACACTGAGCCAGGGAAGTGCCGCTTTTATTACCCAGCCGATACTGTTGCCGGTTATACCTGCGGTTACAAAGAGGTTAAGACCGACCGGTGGTGTCAGCATCCCTATCTCCATATTGACCACCATGATAATACCGAGGTGGATCGGGTCAATTCCGAGCTGCATTGCGATCGGAAAAAGGATCGGTGCCATGATCAGCAAAATCGCTGACGGCTCCATAAAATTACCGGCCGCAAGCAACAGCAGGTTTACCACAATCAAAAACATCCAGGGTGACAGACCCAGCTCTACAATGATTGAGGCAAGGTGATGCGGAATCCGTTCCGTCGTCAACACATGAGCAAACAGCATTGCATTGGCAATAATGAAAAGCAGCATGATGCTGACCTTGGCTGCGTCGAGGACGACCTTGTTGACTTCCTTGTCGAATAGAGATTTCGGTACGGCCTTGCTGATGATCCAGATATTTCTGACAACCAGAGACAGTAGTGATTCTCCAGGCTTTTTCCACGGCACGTTTTTTATCGGCCCCATATCCCGGTATCCGAAAATGGCCACGATGAACGCATAAACGGCAGATACCGCGGCAGCTTCGGTCGGACTGGCAATACCACCATAGATTGAGCCAAGCACAATAACGATCAGCATCAGGCCGCCAAGAGCACTCCAGAATGAAACAAGGATCTCTCTGAATCCAGCCCAGGGCTGGCAGGGAATCCCTTTTATCCTGGCAGCGATATAGATGGCAATCATCAGCATCAAACCCATCATCGTACCGGGAATAAAACCGGCCATGAACATACGGGCGGCTGAGACCTCCGTTGCCGCCGCGTAAACGAGCATCACGATCGAAGGCGGTATCAGAATACCCAGCGTTCCGGCATTGGTGATGACTCCGGCGGCAAAGCTCTGGGGATACCCGGCCTTGACCATTCCGGTAATAACGATCGTACCAATTGCCGCCACCGTTGCCGGAGAAGATCCGGAAACAGCGGCAAAAATCATACAGGCAAGGACAGAGGCCATCGCAATGCCGCCCCGGATATGACCAACAATGCTGAGCGCAAAGCGGATTATTCTTTTCGCCACCCCTCCGGTTGAAAGAAAGGCGGAAGAAAAGATAAAAAACGGGATGGCGAGCAAGGTGTAATGTTCCGACAAAGCCTCAAATAATTTCAAGGCTATTGAGGCCAGAGAATCGTTGGAGAAAAGCAAAATCGTCGAGATACTGGAGAGGCCAAGAGCCAGCGCTATCGGCATGCCAAGGAGCATACATGAAAATAAAATGATAAAAAGTGCCGCAGTCGTCATGTCGTTCCCTCCTGTGACAGTTCCTCGACGAGCTCCAAGCTCTCTTTTGCCTCATCGACCTGTCTGAAACCATCAACATCGGCGAAAACAACTGACCAGAACAGGATGAGTAAGCGGATTGTCAGAAAGACAAAACCGATAAGCAGTATTGCATGCGCCAGCCATGTCGGAATCGGCAGATCTTCAAGATGAATACCGATCATCTTCATCTTTGCCAGATAAAGCCAGCTCCCGTATAATATCAGGGAACAATAAAACAGACTTAACAGACACCCCAGTCCGGTCATCACTTTTCTGCCGATTTTCGGAAAAAGTCTGACAAAGGCATCCATACCGATATGAGCTCCTTCCTTCAGACCATACGAAGCCCCGAAAAGAACAAACCAGGCTGACATATGCAGGGTCAATTCCTGTGACCATATATAACCGGCACTAAAACCAAATCGCATGACGACATCGATAAAAACAATAAGCGTCGTCATGACCAGCAGGATACAAATTATTGCTTCTTCAACTCGATTCAGAACACGTAAAAACATTTTTATCCCCATGAATCATGCAAAGGAAAGGGCAGGATTACCGAGACATCCCCCTGCCCTTTTTTTGAATCGATCAATGTGCTTATTGGTTGGACTCGTAGGCGGCATCGATCACATCTTTACCGATTTTATTTTCAAATTTTTTCCACACTGGCTTCATCACTTCTACCCATTGCGCTCTTTCAGCTTCGGAAAGGGCAATCAACTCAGTCTGTTTGGAATCGATAATCTTCTGCCGATCACTCATTGCCTTCTCTGCTGCAACCTTGTTACCATAAATTATTGCTTCATCCAGCGCTTTCTTGATCTCGGTTCTGAGATCATCGGGCAGTCCGTTCCAGAACTCTGCGGAGGTAACGACCATATAGTCGAGCACACCATGACCAGACTCGGTGATATACGGCTGTACTTCAAAAAATTTCTTTGAATAGATATTGGACCAGGTATTTTCCTGCCCGTCGATCGCTTTTGTCTGCAACAGGGTAAAAACTTCCGAGAACGGTTTCTTCAGCGGCACCGCGTCCAGGGCCTCAAACTGAGCGGCAAGGACATTTGAGGCCATAATCCTGAACTTCAGGCCCTTGGCGTCTGCCGGTACTCTCAACGGTTTGTTTGCCGACAACTGCTTTAAGCCGTTATGAATATAGCCGAGCCCGATCAGCCCCTTTTTCTCCATTGAACTCAGAAGCTCAAGACCTTTTGCGCTTTTCTGGAACCGTTCCACTGCGGCCATATCCTTGAAAAGAAACGGCAGGTCAAATACCTCAATTTTTTTGGTATAACGGCCAAACTTGGAAAGACTCGGCGCTGCCAGCTGAACATCACCCATCAGCATGGCTTCCAGCACCTTGTTGTCACCAAACAGCTGAGAATTGGGAAAGACCTCGACGACCACCTTACCGGCCAGCCGCTGATCAACCAGCTCCTTGAATTTCTCCGCAGCCTGCCCTTTTGGCGAGGTCTCTGTGGTAACATGGGAGAACTTGATGGTGATCGGCGCACTGAACGCACTGCCAACAACTAGCATCGAACTGATTGCGGTTACGGCCAGAATGATAGATATCTTGCGTAACATAAGCTTCCTCCTCTCTTTGTTTTTGTAGCCATGCGGCACAGACGAGCAACACAGAAAAAGAACTTCCCCCTTTCTGCACACCAGAGATAACACCATTCTTTTTGCAAATAACAAACCACATAAGACAAAAAAAATATCTTTCCTTTTCAGGATGTTGTCTCGTTGAGAAAAAAATAAAAGGCAGTCGGTGGCGGTTTTTCGCCACCGACTGCCTTTCTGACAAGCGAAAAACCGCCTTTTTAAAAGCCGGTTTTTGTCATATAAATTTATATCATGTCACCACCAATGTAATAATGACCCACTAACACCAAAGTAAAATTGACCCACCTGGGTTTTTCTTCTTCATTTTGAAGGAGAATTTGATTGAATGTTAGTGAAGGAGTTATTTGTGGACATTTCAGCAATGCATAAACAAGGGCGTAGTATTCGCGCTATCGCTAGAGAGCTCAATATTTCCCGCAATAGCGTGAGGAAATATCTTAGAAAACCGGAAGTTCCAGCTTACACCCCACGATCTGCCCGTGGTTCGAAGCTCGATCCTTACAAGCCCTACCTGTTGGAGCGCATTAACAGGAACTGAAACGTTGCAGACAACAGTACCGAGAAGATAGTCGAAACAGAATCCCGATTGAAGGGAAGTTCGGACAAGATAAAAATGGCTATCGGTTGAACACTATCCGTGCCAGACGACAGAAAGCCTCAGAAGCATGGATCAACGGCATCTTTCTGGCAATAAATCTAATGGTTCTGCTGAGGATAAGGGGGGAAACCCCTGCCATTTTTTGTGTTTTTGCCTCCTGGCTGTTATGGATGAAGTGATTGGAAGATTTTGTTTATCAATTATTTCTGGGTTTCTCGAATAATTACTACAGTAAAACGAGTGCGATATTCGTTTTAACTATCTGAATTATTGATACTATGCTATACTTATCCATCATTATCAACGAGTTTTCACTTGATGGAGGCGACATGTTTCAGCCAGGATTCTTCGATCTTGATAATCGGATGCATAAAATTGATAGCAACAATGACCCGCTCACCAAAATTAATCAAGCTGTTGATTTGGAAATATTTCGTCCTGCACTTGAAAAGCCCTGTAAAGCTGCAGCGGGACCGAAAGGATATGATGTCATATTGCTCTTTAAAATTCCTGACGCAACAACGATATGGCTTTTCCGTAAGGGTCTGAAAAATGCCGGGATAATCGAAGAATTGTTTTCTCAGTTTGAGTTGCACCTGCATGAATGTGGTTATACAGTCATGAAAGAGCAAATTGCGGATGCCTCCATTGTGAAAACTCAGATACAGCGCAATAGCCGTGAAGAAAATGAACAGATAAAGTGCGAAGGCAAGGCCCCGGTTCAATGGGGTGAGAACAAGCGGCAGAGAAAAGATGTTGACGCTCGCTGGACCAGGAAGAACGGTAAATCTTACTTTGGTTACAAAAATCATATTTCCATTGATGTTAAGCATAAATTCATTCGTGACTGGAAAGTAACTGACGCTTCTGTCCATGACAGCAATGTGTTTGAGGAAATACTGGCAGAAAACACAAATCGTACTGTTTGGGCCGACTCTGCGTACTATTCAAAAGATCGCCTAAAGTCGTTGGAGAAATCAGGTTATCGAGAATGCATTCATCGTAAAGGCACTCGAAGCCGGAAGCTGACAGTTCGAGAACACAAAAGCAATAGGACCAGGTCGAAAGTTCGAGTAAGGATTGAGCATGTCTTCGGTGTACAAACCCAAAAGGCAGGAAATCTGCTCATAAGAACAGTCGGCCTGACAAGGATTGGAATGAGAAACCTTGCATACAATATGGATCGGCTGGGTACATTGCCCGCAACATAACCAAAATTGGGGTTCAGGGCGATGAAGCCCTTCGCTGGAACCCAGAAAACATGAAAAATCAGGCATTGAATTGAGTCTGATTGTCAAATTTATACGTACAATTAAAGACGTTGGGTAATAAAGCAGTTATTCGAAATTCCCTTATCGCTTTAAATGCATATACATTTTAACACTTTATCTATTTTTCTTAAGACCAGGTTTTTCAGGTTGATGCGATTAGCATCAGGCAATAAATCCACATATTTCGACTTTATATTCAAACACCATTCAGACATCAAAACCAGAAGGCTTCGAAGCCCCTGCTACTGTCTATTTCCCCTTTGCGTGATGTGATGAGGGAGATCCGGCGCCACTGGCCTTGCCATTCGTGCATGGTAAGACTTTATGCAAATGATGAAGTGTTTTTTTTGATTTACTTTCTCATAGGCGGGATTCCGATGGTCACAGATCTCGCGTGCCGTGTCCTTCCGATTACGATTATAATTTCCTTGACAGAACGCATCGTTCTCTCCTATTTTGGCCCAATACAAACTGTCACTATTTTAAAAGTTATCAATCCCAATCTTAATTATTGGAGAATTCGTCATGTTTAAAATTCAGAAAAGCATCACAGCTAAGTATATCTTGTCCATTTTTCCTGTTATTGCATTGTTTACTTTAAGTTTTTGCCTCATCATTTATCAATTAGAAAAAG